>Ga0209296_1000153_pt1 | contig 60206 bp, 55 predicted proteins | sample S_130206_EF_Meta_FD_187319 | JGI IMG/M metagenome (GOLD analysis project Ga0209296, IMG submission 187319) | Freshwater microbial communities from Lake Simoncouche, Canada to study carbon cycling - S_130206_EF_MetaG (SPAdes) (version 2) | ecosystem: Environmental > Aquatic > Freshwater > Lake ...
AGCCGATCGGACGACCCCGGGGTCGCCGGGGTCGTGTCTTGCTTTTGGTGCTCAGGAAGGGACTTGAACCCTTACGCTTTAGGGGCACTGGAACCTGAATCCAGCGTGTCTGCCATTCCACCACCTGAGCATTAAAGCGGATAGGTGAGCAAAGGGTTAGCCCCCGCTCTGTCAAGGTCAGGGCTGGCGCAGTGCCTTCAGCATGTAGACACAATCGAGTTTCTGGCCGAATTTGTGTCCGACGCCGCGCAACAGGCCGGCTTGTTCGAAGCCCATCGACGCATGGAGCCGCAGGCTAGGGGTCTGTTCGCCCGAGATACGGGCGATCACCGAGCTATGGCCGATGGCCTCCGCCCGGAGTAAGAGCTCCTGCAGCATGCGCTTACCCAGGCCTTTGCCGTGCAGGGTGTGGTCGATGAAGATCGAGTCTTCGACCGTGGCGGACCACCCTTGGCGCGTGTTATAGGTCGAAAGGGAGCCCCAACCGACCACTTTGCCCTCGGACTCGATGACCAAGGCCGGGTGGGCCGGGCCGCGGTTCCGAAGCCAGGTGGCCCGTCCTTCATCGGTTTCCTCCGTCAGGTGCCAGGTACAGGTGCTCGACCGGACATAGTGGTTATAAATGGCGTTGATCGCCCGGATATCGGCCGGAGAGGCGGGGCGGACGCGTGTTTCCATGGGGTGGAGTGATAGCCCGAACGAAAGCTTAAACAAGCATAGGAAATCCCGTTGACAGTCGGTCGCAGGTTACCTTTGTTGGCCGACCTGCCGTTGCTAAAACGGCTCTCCCGACCATGAAAGTCTCCTCCTCCCTCAAGTCGCTGAAAAAGCGCCACCCGAATTGCCAGGTAGTTCGCCGCAAGGGCCGTATCTACGTGATCAACAAGACGCACCCTCGCTACAAGGCGCGTCAGGGCTAACCCCTAGCAAATACCCTATTTTATGAAGAAGGAAGGCCATCCTGAATATAACAACGTCGTCTTCGTGGATGTCTCCACGAACCGTGAGTTCCCGGCTCGTTCGACCATGAAGTCGAAGGAGACCAAGCTCATCGACGGCGTCGAGCATTTCGTCATCCGCCGTGAAGTCACCATGGACTCGCACCCCGCCTACACCGGCGAGAAGCGCTTTGTGGACTCCGCCGGCCGCGTCGAGAAGTTCAACACGAAGTTCCGCCGCAAGTAAGCCTCCCCGCGAGGTCAGCCCAAAACCCGCCAGGTTCGCCCGGCGGGTTTTTTGTTGGCCGGCGACACCCCATGCTCGCCCTCGCCCTTGGAGCGGCTGCCGGTCAGGTTTGAGGCCGGTAGGATCAGTACCCTTTAGAGAGGAACCGGGGACTGGGTGGGGCCATGGGCCTACGCCTAGGGAATGAGGGCATATTTATGGCGTTTAGTCGTTTAGCTGCCGAATCGCCTTATTTTGCCTATTTTAGGGCTTACCAACCTTGGGCTAGTTCAGGGCTCAGCTGCGAATAACTGCCCCTACCCCCGCCCCTCCCCCTACCCCTTCTCCCAGCCCTAACCCTTGATCATCAACAGCCCCCAGCTTTATTCACAGGGGGGTGTGAATGGAGGTGGGTAAAAGAGACGTAAAAACAGGGCAGGGGAATTTTAAGCAAAAGGTGCTTGATTTTGTTACGGACCTGTCTCAATAGTATCCCCGCTATGAAGCATATCCTCCCGATCCTCACCATCACGACCCTCGCTGCCGCTGCCTCTGCCCAGAGCGCTGCTTCGTCCGGTCTCTCCTACAACCGCGTTGGCCTCGGCTATAACACGGACAGCAAGGGCTACTCCCTCTCGGCTTCGGCCCTGATCGGTAGCTCGAACTTCCTCGTTGAAGCTGAAACCACCATCGGTGGCTCCGGCACCGGTAACGGCGCTGACTCCGTGTCCATCGGCTACGTTTTCAAGAACGTCGCTCTCGGCGCTGACGCCACCGTCTCCGTTGGTTCCAACGAGTCCTACGGCCTCAACGTCCGTAAGGACCTCGGCAGCAACATCGAAGGCGCTGTCTCCTACAACCGCGTCGCCAAGAATGACGTCTGGGGTGCTGAACTCGCCTACAACGTGAGCAAGCAGGTCCAGCTCGCCGTGGGTTACTCTGACAGCAACGCCTCTGGCGCTGCCGGTAACGGTCAGACCAGCATCACCGCTCGCTACAACTTCTAATCTTCGGATTAGAGGCTGATCACAAGGGCCCCGGAAACGGGGCCCTTTTTGTTGGTTAAGGAAATCGGCTCCTGGGCAATTGTGACGGGCTGATGACAAAAACGCACTTTTTTGTTGTTTTACGCTCAATCGTGCCTACAACCGACCATGCATATGAAGCACATCCTCCCGATCCTCACCCTCACGACCCTCGCCGCTGCTGCCTCCGCCCAGGCTGCTGCTCCGGCCGCTGGTCTCAACTACAACCGCGTTGGTCTCGGCTACAACACCGACACCAAGGGCTACAGCCTCTCGGCTACCGCCGTCCTCGGTTCCTCCAACTTCTGGGTTGGCGCCTCCTCCACCATCGGTGGTTCGGGTACCTCCAACGGTGCTGACTCCGTCGCCATCGGTTACCTCTTCGCCAACGCCATCGCCGGCGCTGACGTCACCGTCTCCGTCGCTTCCAACGAAGCCTACACGATCGGTCTCCGCAAGGCCCTCGGTAACAACCTCGAAGCTGCTGCCTCCGTTGGCCGCAACTCCGCTGACAACACCGTCTGGACCGCTGAGCTCGGTTACAACGTCAGCAAGCAGATCCAGCTGGCCGTCGGTTACACCGACACCCAGGGTTCTGCTGGCACCACGGACCTCACCGTTCGCTACAACTTCTAATCTTCGGATTAGAAGCTGAACGAAGGGCCCCGGCAACGGGGCCCTTTTTGTTTTCTGGGGTCAGCGGGCGCCGAGGCCCTTCGCCACCGCTTCCTGCAACTGGTCGAAAAGCGCGTAACGGCGAGCGTAGAGCGGACGTTTGTTCGCTTTGATCTCCTCGCGCGTGCGACGCACTTCACGCAAAGGCAGTTCGAACCAGCCTTCCTCCGCTGGCTTACCGTCGGCTTCGGCCCACATTCCGTCGTAATTGAAGGAGATCTTATTCCAAGGCACATGGATCATGTGCTTGGCGTTGCTCATCTGGATCGCATTGCCGGCGCCGAGCAGGCGAGCGAAGCCCAAGGAGCTGACGACTTCCTGGAGGGCGAAGATGGCCATGGCCTTGGCGCGGACGCCATGCATCGCCTTGGCCGAAGCCTTGATGGTGACCTCGTTGGCGCCGCTGCCGCCTTGGATGGCGCCCGCGTAGGCAACCCACTTGCCGTCAATTTCTTCGACCGCAAAGGCTATGGAGCAGAGTTCCCCGCCCAGCTGATCGCAGACGACCCGCAAGGTCCACTCTCCCTCACGGCGGAACCGATCATCCGAGACCAGAACGTAGCGAATCGTGCCCGATTCATCGCCCAAGGGTACTTCGGCGAAGGTAAAGGCCTCGTTCTTCTTTCCCAGCAGGCTATCCCGCAAAGGGCCGGGATGGGTATGCGCGAAGCGGTAGGAGTCGGTGAGCACTTTTAGCTTCTTGAGGCCGTCCCAGCGGGTGGACATGTAGCCGAGGAGCGTCCGGTGCCAGAGCATCGGGTTGGCTTCGGCGAACGGACGGTTCTCCGGGCGGAGCAGGAAACCAACCCAGGCCGAGAAGGAACGATGGCTGGCCATCGCCGTGAAAGCGCGGCCGACGCACTTGGCCACAATCGAGTTCCAGGCACGTTCTGCATGGATCTGCTTGGTGAGCCGCCAAGCGCAGGCAAAAGAGCCGAACGGAGAGGAAGGAGGCTGGGAAGGGACGTTCAGGGGCATGGGGACAACCGCAATGGCAGGAGCCTGTGTCTTCAATCCAGCTTGGGCGATACTAGAACGATTGAACCTTTAATCTGATTCGATTCGGCACTCGGGGACAAAATACGCTGGCTCAGAGGCCTTCACGGCCTGACCGGCCTTTGGGCGGTGAGGTTATGCCCTTGGAGCGGAAGAACTCGCTGAGCACTTCGGAGCGGGCTTCGGCCATCCGGTTCTTCTTCACGTCTTCCGGGGTCAGGAGCTTCTGGCGCTCGGTCATGATGCGACGGAGCTGCATGAGGGCGGACTGCTGGAGCTGGCGGACGCGTTCGCGCGTAAGTTTAAAGAGATCTCCGACCTCCTCGAGCGTGAGCGGGCTTTCGCCGTTCAGGCCGAAGCGATGGGTCAGGATCTCGGCTTCGCGAGGCTCCAAGGCGGTGAGCATCTCGGCGATCTCCGCGTTATCGGATTTTCCGCGGAGCGTCTCGAAGGGCGTGCGTTCCGATTCGTCCTTCACCAGGTCGCCTAGCGTCGCGTCGCCTTCGACGCCGACCGGCTGGTCGAGCGAGGCCGCGCGATTGGCGATGGACTGCATGTGCACGACCTTTGAAAGCGGAATCTCCATCGCCATGGCGATCTCGTCGTTGTGCGGCTCGCGGCCGATCTCGACGGTGAGGCGGGCGGTGACGCGGCGCATCTGCGCGATACGGTCGACCATGTGCACGGGAAGACGAATCGTCTTACCGTTCGAGGCCAGCGCGCGCTTGATGGCCTGCTTGATCCACCAGGAGGCGTAGGTGCTAAGCTTGCCGCCCTTATCGGGGTCGAAGCGTTCGACGGCCTTGATCAGGCCGAAGTTGCCTTCGCTGATCAGGTCCATCAGCGAGAGGCCGAAATTATCGTAGTCCTTGGCGATGCGCACGACCAGGCGCAGGTTCGACTGGATCATCTTCTGACGGGCGGCTTCGTCTCCCTTGAGGACCCGGCGCGCCAGTGCGGTCTCTTCTTCCAACGTCAGCAGCGGTGTCTTGCCAATCTGATCGAGGTAATAGCGGATCGGCGAGCGCTCCTCCGTCGACAACTCTTCCCATGGCAGGCCTGGTTCCGTCGGATCGGTATCCCGATCAGGGATAGGGGTGGGTGCAGGGGTAGGGGTAGGCCTTGCGGGGGCAGGCTTGGGCGCCATGCGCGCGATCGGCTTAGCCGGGAGCGGGGTCTTCTTGAGTTCCCTCTTCGGTTCCTTCGACGGTTTGGCCACAGTCGTCGCCTTCTTCTTAGCGCTCTTCTGGGGCTTCGACTTAGACACGGGCGTGCTTTTAGGAGCGGAGGCCGGAGGCAAGGCCGAGGGCGCGGAGGACGCTCTTGGACTTGTTGATGGTTTCTTCGTATTCGGAAGTCGGGACGGAATCGGCGACCACGCCGGCGCCAGCCTGGATGCTGGCGATGCCGTCGCGGAGCGAAGCGGTACGGATGACGATGCACGAGTCGTGCCCGCCATCGAAGCCGAAGTAACCAACCGCGCCGCCATAAACGCCGCGGCGTTCGCCTTCGAGTTCGGAGATGACCTGCATGGCACGTACCTTGGGCGCGCCGGAAAGAGTGCCGGCGGGGAACGTCGCGCGGAAGAGGTCGAACGCGTCCTTCTCCGGGGAGAGCTGGCCTTCGACCTGCGAGACGATGTGCATCACATGCGAGTAGCGTTCGACGATCGCGTAGTCGGGTACCTTGACGGAACCGGGGACGCAGACGCGTCCGAGGTCGTTGCGGGCGAGGTCGACGAGCATCAGGTGCTCGGAGCGTTCCTTCGGATCGGCGAGGAGTTCGACCTCGAGCTGGCGATCGGCGGCTTCGTCGGTGCCGCGGGGGCGGGTGCCGGCGATCGGGCGGATCTCGCAGAGGCGGCCGGTGAGGCGGACGTTCACTTCCGGGGAGGCGCCCACGACGTCGAAGCCGCGGCCGGTCTCCATCACGAACATGTAAGGTGAAGGGTTCACGTGGCGCAGCACGCGGTAGAGGTCGAGCGGGTCGCCCTTGTAGGCGACGTCGGTGCGGCGAGAGAGTACGACCTGGACGCAATCGCCGGCGCGGATGTATTCCTGCGTCTTCAGGATGGCGGCTTCGAAGTCGGCCTGGTTGACGTTGGCCTTGCCGGTCGCGAACTCGGCGACGGCGGGGAGCTCGGCGGCGACGGCGGCACGGGGTCCGGTGATGACGGCGCGGAGGGATTCGAGTTCCTGCTTCGCGGCCTCCCAGGCGGCATCGGCGTCGGCCGGCGACTTCACGCGGGCGTTGACGATGAGGCGGAGGGTCTGGCGGGCGTTGTCGAAGGCGACGACGCGGTCGACCAGCATGAAGTGGAGCAGCGGGGTGCCGGCTGGATCCTTGGCGGGCTTCGGGACGGTGGGCTCGATGCGATGGACGTATTCGTAGCTGACCATGCCGACCATGCCGCCGACGAACGGAGGGAGGCCGGGGACCTTGGCGACGCGCAGGCCGGAGAGTTCCTTCTTTACCAGCGTCAGCGGATCAGCCGGCGTGGGGATGGTCTCCTTGGAGCCATCGCGGCGGGTGATCTCCGTGCGGTCTTCCCACGCGGTCAGGGTCATCGCCGGGGAGGCGCCGCAGAAGCTGTAACGGCCGAGCTTATCGCCGCCCGTGACGGATTCAAAAAGGAAGGGTGAGCCCAAGGCGCGGAGGCGGGCGTAGACCGAGACCGGCGTCTCCAGATCAGCCATCATGTCGAGGCATACCGGGATCAGGTCAGACTTCTCGGCCAGCTGGCGGAAGGTAGCTTGGTCAGGTACAAGGCTCACGTCGCCATTTAGAAGGCATCGGGCCTCGGTTGGAAACCATTTAAACCGCCTTAAAGCCTAATGCAGCCCAATGCCCGGGCTTATGCCTTGCCCGAAGTCCAGCGACCCCAGAGCGAAAGCGGTAGCAGGCGGCCGGTGTCTTCCTGTTTCAGGGCCAGTTCGCCGATATCAATCTTACCACCAAGGCCGCGGGTGTTCTCCTCGAGCAGGTTATGGCAGAGGATGGACGAGGCATCGATGGTGTAGACCGTTAGCAGGATGAACTGGGCCTGCGGGGAGAGTAGCTCACGGCAGGCGCGCAGCAGCGGGGCAAGGTCACGTTCGACCTTCCAGAACTCGCCGGTGGGGCCACGGCCGAAGGCGGGCGGGTCGAGCATGATGGCTTCGTATTTATTACCGCGCTTCACCTCGCGCTTCACGAAAGTCATCGCGTCCTCGATGATCCAGCGAATCGGCTCCTCAGCCATGCCGGAGAGCTCCTGATTGCGCCGGCCCCAGGCCACCGCGGGCTTGGAAGCGTCGACATGGGTCACGTGCCAGCCCGCTTGGGCGGCGACGAGCGAAGCGGCGCCGGTGTAGCCGAAGAGATTGAGCAGGCGGGGGCGCGGTTCGAGCTTCTGCGGGCGCGCGGCGACCCATTTCCAGTGCGGCGACTGTTCGGCGAAGACGCCGAACTGCTTGGAATTATCCATGAACCGGAGCTGGAAGCGGAGCTTGCCTAGCTTGGTCTCCCATTCCTTGGGGCAGTTGCCTTTGAGCTTCCAGCGGCCTTCGCGGCCACCTTCTTCGTGCTCGGCGACGGCGCGGGCCCAATCTGCGGCGGGCAGGGATTTGCTCCACCAAGCCTTGGGCTCGCTACGGATTATGCGGACGCCGCCAATCTCCTCGAGTTTGAACCCGTCGCCGGAATCGAGGAGGCGATGTCCCTCCCAGTCGCTGACTAGTACGCTGATTTCCACGCGGGCATCGTGGGGAACCCTCGGCCGGGAGGGAAGCCCGCTTTTGCTCGCCAAAACTTTTTCCGCCCTTCCTCTTGGCGTTGATGATGAGAGAACTGGCCAGCGCGCGCTGGGAGACGAAGGTCTCCGGACTCGTCATGCTCACGCGGGACTGGGATGGTCCCGGCCTGCCGCCGCTCACCTTGAATCCGCCCGCCCGGCTGACCTTGCTGGAGCCCGCCGATGTCCGTGCCTGGGCCTTGCGCTCTGGTCATTGGCTAGCCGCCGGCAGCGTGCATTTCTTTTTCTGGAAGGCCCTATGCCCTGAAGTCGCCGACGGCACGGTGAGCGTGGCGGGTCCGTTCAATGATTGGGGCAAGGCTATCGACATGGAGCGCTGGGCATTGAGCCCGGTCTGCGTCGACGGCGCCGAGGGTTTCGAACTCAGCGTCGCCGTGGACGAGGTCTTCGGTTCCGCCGACGAGGTCGAATTCAAGTTTCTGCGCGACGGAGGCCGTTGGGTCGAGCCGCCGCACGACGCCGATAACATCCTTCGCTCCGCGTCGAACCATCGTAACCTGGTCGTCTCCCGTCTCCGCACGGACAAGCACGTCTTCCGATTCTATGCGGCGGACGCCGATCCGGCGGCTGCGCCGGTGCGGATGATTTTCGAGACGCCCGAGCTGCTCGAGCTGGGCGATATCCTGGCCTCCGATCCGCTCGACGTGTTGGAGCCGCCCGGTAATTTCGGCGCGCTCGTGGGAGTCCGTTCGACGCAGTTCCGCGTCTTCGCGCCCCGCGCTCGAGCCGTCGAGGTCAGCTGGAGAAACCCCGAAGGTGGCGCTAGCCATCTGCTCGCCCTCAAGCCCGAAGGCCAAGGCGAGTGGTCGGCCACGCATCCTGAAAATCTCACCGGTTCCCATTACTGGGTTTCCGTCTCTGCAGGTGAAGCCGACACGCAGGAGCGCTTCGGCGAGTCGCAACTCGTAGACCCTTGGGCCCGCGCGGTCGTCGGTCCGCAGCAGGCCGCTGGCATCATCATCGGGCCGGAATCATTGGCTCCGTTCGCGGATGGGTTCATGCCGCCGCCCGTCGAGGACCTTGTCATCCTCGAAGGCCACTTACGCGACCTCCTCGGCCTCGCCGAAGGTGCGCCCGCCGCAGGCGGCTACCGCGAACTCGCGCGCTATATACGTTCGCAAGGTAACTACCTGCGCGCGCTGGGCGTCAACGCCCTCGAGTTGCTGCCGTGCGCGGAGTTCGAGCATGCCGACAAGGAAGAATATCATTGGGGCTACATGCCCGTCAGCGCGTTCGGCGTCGCCAATCAATACGCTTCTGCGCCGGGCGTGGTCGCCCTCGAGGAATTCCGCGACCTCGTGCGTGCCTGCCATGAGGCCGGCCTCGCCGTCATCATGGACGTGGTGCTCAATCATTTCGGTTCACCCAACGGACTCGGCGCCATCGACGCCCCGTATTATTATCGCGTCGATCCGCAGGGCGAACTCACGAACTGGAGCGGTTGCGGCAACGACGTCCGCGCCGAGGCGCCGATGCTCAAGCGGCTCGTGCACGCGGCGCTACGGCATTGGACCGAGACGCTCGGCGTCGACGGCGTCCGCCTCGACCTTGCCGAACTGCTGGGCACCCCGCTGCTGCGCGAGATCGAGGCCGATTTCCGCGTGCGCGCGCCGCACAAGATCCTCATCGCCGAGCCGTGGAGCTTCCGCGGGCATGCGGCCCGCGACCTCGATGACAGCACCTGGACCAGTTGGGATGACGCATTCCGCGAGTTCCTGCCGGCCTACGTCCGAGGGAATGCCAAGGCCGCTGACCTGCTGCATCATGTCGCCGCGTGCGCCATCCGTCCGTCGGCCCGCCTGCGTTACGCGCAGTCACACGATGATATGGCATGGCTGGATCGCATCACCGAACGGGCCGGCTCCGATGCGCTCGACCCCGCGCCGAACGATGTCCTGCGCACGCGCATGATGCACGTCATCCTCTTGTGCGCCGCCGGCGTGCCGATGCTTTGTGCCGGCCAGGATTTCCTGATGACCAAGCGCGGCGTCGCTAATACGTGGCGTCGAGGGGACCTGAACCGACTGGACCCCGTCCGCTTGGAGCGCTTCCGCGCCGAGCACGAGTTTGTCGCCCGCCTCGTCGGTTTCCGTCTTTCGGCCGCGGGTGCGGCCATGCGTCCGCGCCAATCCGTCTCGGCCGGCTGGATGCAGGTCACGCACCAGGAAGGCGGCGAAGCGTTCGTCGCCGTCCTCAATGCCGACGGGGCTCTCGGGGCCGGCCGGGTGCTCCTGGCCTGTAATCCGCATGACCATGAGGTCAGCCTTGACCTGCCGCGCACCGGCAATTGGACGCCCGTGGTCGTCTCACCTTTCCCCTCCTGTCTCCATGCGCCGGGTCCCGTTCCGCGGATCGAGGCGGGCAGGGTGGTTTTACCGCCTTTGGCCTCCGCCGTCTGGTCTGCCGGAGCCTGATTCGCATTCTCGCTTGCCAATGCGGGGCGGCAGGGCCTTTTTCATCCCTTTCCCGCTCCCGCGAGAACCCACTCTTCTACACACCACACCATGGCCACCAAAGTAGCTATCAACGGATTCGGCCGCATCGGCCGTCTCGTCTTCCGCGCCCTCGTCGAACAGGGCCACCTCGGCACGACCTTCGACGTCGTCGCCGTCGGCGATATCGTCCCTGCGGACAACCTCGCCTACCTCCTGAAGTACGACTCCACGCAGGGTCGCTTCAACGGCACCGTCTCCTCCAAGAAGTCCTCCCCGGACAAGCTGGAAGACGACGTCCTCGTCGTGAACGGTAAGGAAATCCTCGTGGTTTCCGCCCGCACCCCGGCCGAACTGCCTTGGAAGGCCCTCGGCGTCCAGGTCGTCATCGAGTCCACTGGCCTCTTCACCGAAGCCGCCAAGGCCAAGGGTCATATCGAAGCCGGCGCCAAGAAGGTCATCATCTCCGCTCCGGCCAAGGATGAAGACATCACCGTCGTCATCGGCGTCAACGACGACAAGTACGACGCGGCTGTCCACCACATCATCTCCAATGCTTCCTGCACCACGAACTGCCTCGCGCCGCTCGTCCACGTGCTGCTGAAGGAAGGTTTTGGCGTCGCCGAAGGCCTGATGACCACCGTCCACGCCTACACCGCTACCCAGAAGACCGTCGACGGTCCGTCCAAGAAGGATTGGAAGGGTGGCCGTTCCGCTGCGATCAACATCATCCCGTCTGCCACTGGCGCCGCCCGCGCTGTTGCTCTCGTGATTCCTGAAGTGAAGGGCAAGCTGACTGGCATGGCCTTCCGTGTGCCGACCCCGACCGTCTCGGTCGTCGATCTCACCGTCAAGACCGTCAAGGAAACCTCCCTCGCCGAGATCAAGGCCGCCCTCAAGAAGGCGTCCGAGACCTACATGAAGGGCATCCTGGCCTACACCGACGAAGAAGTGGTCTCCTCCGACTTCATCCACGACAAGAGCTCGTCGATCTTCGACGCCGGCTCCTCGATCGAGCTGAACAAGAACTTCTTCAAGCTCATCAGCTGGTACGACAACGAGTGGGGCTACTCCAATCGCGTCGTCGAGCTCCTGGGTAAGGTCACGGCCAAGCTCTAAGCCTCGCTTAGATTCCTCCGCGACAGGCGGCCCATCCGGGCCGCCTGTCTTGTTTTAGGCCCCCGGCGGGGTGGGGTAGGTCGGTTACGACGGTTTGCGAGGGCTCGGGCGGTTTGTTCTTCCCACCCTTGGCCTTACGCCTTTCTCTGCTCCTTTCACCACCATGCCTGCTCCTACCCTCCGCGAACTCGGCTCCGTCAAGGGCCAGCGTGTCCTCGTCCGTGTCGACTTCAATGTCCCCCAAGACAAGAAGACCGGCGCCATCACGAATACCCAGCGTATCGCCGCGGCCCTGCCGACGATCAAGTTCCTGCTCGAAGGCGGCGCCTCCCTGGTGCTGATGTCTCACCTGGGCCGTCCGGACGGTAAGGTCGTCGAGAAGTTCTCCCTCCGCCCCATCGCCGTCGAGCTCGAGAAGCTCCTCGGCAAGCCGGTGAAGTTCGTCGCTGCCTGCGTGGGCGCCGAAGCCGAAGCCGCCGCCAAGGCCCTCCAGCCGGGCGAGATCCTGCTCCTTGAAAACCTCCGCTTCCACATCGAGGAAGAGGGCAAGGTGAAGCTCGAAGACGGCACCAGCCAGAAGGCCGACCCCGCTAAAGTGACTGAATTCAGGGCCTCTCTCTCACGTCTGGGCGACGTCTACGTGAACGACGCCTTCGGCACCGCGCACCGCGCCCACTCCTCGATGGTCGGCGTTAGCCTGCCCCGCAAGGCCGCCGGTTTCCTCCTCGAAGCCGAGCTCAAGGCCTTCGATACCGTGCTCAACAACCCGCAGCGTCCGCTGCTCGCCATCCTCGGCGGCGCCAAGATTGCCGACAAGATCCCCCTCATCCGTAACCTCATCGAGAAGGCCGACGAAATCATCATCGGCGGCGGCATGGCCTACACCTTCCGCAAGATCTGCGACGGCATGGAAATCGGCAATTCCCTCTACGACGCCGAAGGCGCCAAGATCGTCCAGGAGCTGCTCGACAAGGCCAAGGCCCGCGGCGTGAAGGTGACCCTCCCGGTCGACTTCCTCTGCGGCGATAAGTTCTCGCCTGATTCCAACACCCAGCCTGCCACCATGCAGTCCGGCATCCCGGCTGGCTGGGAAGGCATGGATTGCGGTCCTGAGTCCATCAAGCTGTACGAGGCTGCCATCGGCCGCGCCGGCACGGTGGTCTGGAACGGCCCGTGCGGCGTATTCGAATTCGAGAAGTTCGCCGTCGGCTCGAAAGCCATGGCGGCGGCGGTGGCCAAGGCCACTGAGCGTGGTGCCATCACGATCGTCGGCGGCGGCGACACCGCGACGGCGGCCAAGAAGTTCGGCGTCGATACCAAGGTCTCGCACTGCTCGACCGGCGGCGGTGCTTCCCTCGAATACCTCGAAGGAAAGGTCCTCCCAGGCGTCGCAGCCCTCTCGGCCTGATCTTCGCCTTACCCTTACTCCCAAGCTCTCAAACACACACCCATGTCCAAACGCACTCCCCTCATCGCCGGTAACTGGAAGATGAACAAGACGGCCACCGAAGGCACCGACCTCGTCAAGGCCATCGCCGCTGCCGTCGGCACCGAATCCGCCGTCCAGATCGTCCTCTGCCCGCCCTTCACCGCGCTCTCCGCGGTCAGCGCCGCTGCCGAAGGCACCCACCTAGCCGTGGGCGCCCAGAACATGCACGACAAGACCAACGGCGCCTTCACCGGCGAAGTCTCGGCCGCCATGCTCCGCGACCTGCACGTCACGCACGTGATCCTCGGCCACAGCGAGCGGCGCGCGATCTTCGGCGAAGACGACGCCTTCATCAACCGCAAGGTCAACGCCGCCCTGGCCGCGTCCCTCAAGCCCATCCTCTGCGTCGGTGAACTGCTCGCCGAGCGCGAAGCCGGCACCACGAACGTCGTGGTGAAGCGTCAGGTCGAACTCGGTCTCGCCGGCGTCCCCGCAGGCAAGGCCGAACAGGTCATCATCGCCTACGAGCCCGTCTGGGCGATTGGCACCGGCAAGACCGCCACCCCGGCCATGGCCCAGGAAGTGCACGCCTTCATCCGCTCGCTCCTCGTCTCCCAGTTCGGCGCCGAGACCGCGGGACGCGTCCGGATCCTCTACGGCGGATCCATGAAGCCGGACAACGCCGATGCCCTCCTGGCCGAGCATGACATCGACGGCGGCCTGATCGGTGGAGCCGCCCTTGAGGCCAAGAGCTTCGTCGACCTCGTCCAGAGCGCCGCGAAGTCCCTGACCCGCTAAGTCCGAGCTTCCCGCCCTTAGGCCAGCGATTGGATAAGCCCCACTGGGGCTTTCCCTTCGCTGGTCTAATAGTTTGGAAAGGGCCTATTGGTGGGCAGGGCAGGGTTTAATTAGATTAATTCAATCGTTAAATTGTAAGTATATGTTATTCAGACACTTGCAGTGTTAATTTACACCCTATTCACAGGTTTCTCGCCCCTCAATTCCCAGGCTACCCCTGAAAAGCGACTAAAACCCCTTAAATTTGGGTTGCGAAGGGGTTCCGCCTTTCGTGCTTCTTCGGTCAAAAAACCCGCTAATCCATTCGTCTGAACGCGATGCGCAAACTCCTCGAATTCCTTAACCGCCCGGCCCCCCGTGGCAACTTCTTTGCCCGGGCCGTCAACGCCGCCCCGTTCCAGATCCTCGTCTGCCTGCTCATCACGGGCGTGGTCGTCGCGGCCGCGGTCAACGAGTACGCGACGAACAAGTATCTGAACGTTGGATACACGCCGGATCAACCGGTCGCGTTCGACCACTCCTTCCACGCTGGCCCTGATTCCGTCCTAGGTCTCGATTGCCGCTATTGCCATAACTTCGTCGATAAGTCGTCCCACTCGAACGTCCCGACGACCAACACCTGCTGGAATTGCCATAGCCAGGTGAAGCCCGACAGCCCCGCGCTGGCGCTCGTCAAGAAGAGCATGGAGACCGGCGAAGCGATCCGCTGGGTTAAGGTCCACAAGGTACCTGATTACGTTTACTTCAACCACGCCGTGCACGTGAACCGCGGCGTCAGCTGCGTCGAGTGCCACGGTCGCATCGACCAGCAGGTCGTCGTCGGCCAGCAGAAGTCGCTCAACATGTCCTTCTGCCTCGATTGCCACCGCAATCCGGAGCAGGCATTGCGCCCCGTCGACAAGGTCACTGACCTCGCCTACAAGGCCGCTTCGCCTGCCGCACAGACTGCTGCCGGTACGAAGTTCGTCCACGACTGGAAGGTCAATCCGCCCCAGAGCTGCTCGGGCTGCCACCGCTAATCCCACCACCCTTTTCCGATGAGCAAGAAAGTTTTCGAACACCCCGTGGCCCAGCCCGGCGAGCCGACTGGTCCCTCTTACTGGCGCAGCCTCGAAGAGCGCAACAAGTCGCCTGAGTTCCGCACCCGCGCCGAACGTGAGTTCGTCGAAGGCGCCTCCGCCATCACCAGCGTCGAGCGTCGTGAGTTCCTGATGCTCATGGGAGCTTCTTTCGGCCTCGCTGGCCTCGGCCTCGCTGGTTGCCGCGAGCCCCGTAACCACACGCTTCCTTACGCCAAGCAGCCTGAGAACACGATTCCCGGCGTCGCGACTTACTACGCTTCCTCTTTCCCTGGCGAGTTCGCCAACCAGCCGATCCTCGTCGAGACGCACCAGCATCGCCCGACCAAGATTGAAGGTAACCCGAGCCACCGCGCCAACGGCGGAGCCTCCTCGAAGTTCGCCCAGGCCAGCGTGCTCGACATGTACGATCCGGATCGCGCCAAGACCTCCGAAGGCCCGAAAGCACAGCTATCGGTCGCTCAAGTCCGTGAGTTCGTGCGCGGCCTCGCCACCTCCGCCAAAGACAACGCCGGCGCCGGCCTTGCCTTCCTCGCCCGTCCGTCCACTTCGCCGACGCGCGCCCGTCTCGTCGCCAGCCTCAAGGCCGCCTACCCGAAGGCTCGCTGGGTCGAATACACTCCAGTCGAGCAGAACAGCGCCGAGCGCGTGCTGGGTGCCCGCGCGTTGCCTGATTACGCCAAGGCTCGCCGCGTGCTCAGCCTCGACCGCGATTTCCTCGGTGCGCACGACACCACCGTCGAAGACACTCGTGCCTATTCCTCCGCCCGTCGCGCCGACACGGCCGAGCAGGCTGAGAAGATGACGCGTCTCTACGTCGTCGAATCCACCTTCTCGCTGACCGGCGCCGCCGCCGATCACCGTCTCCGGGCCTCGTCCTCGCACATCTCTGGCCTCGCGATCCTCTTCGCCGCCGAAGTCCTCGCGCAGACCGGTAACGCCGCCGCTGCCTCCCTCAAGGGCAAGGTCTCTGGCATCAACGTCGACGCCAAGTGGGTGACCGAATGCGCCGCCGACCTCGTCCTCGCGAAAGGCGAAGCCCTCATCGTCGCCGGTGACCATCTGTCCGCCGACGCACACCGCGCCGTCTTCCTCGCGAATCAGGCCCTCGGTGCCGCCGTCAAATATGTCGCGGCTCCGGCTCCGTCGTCGCTGACGATCGCCGCTCTCGCCGCCAAGCCCGCCGAGACCCTCGTGATCCTCGGTGGCAACCCCGCTTACGACGCCCCGGCCGACGTCAACTTCGGCGCCGCCATCAAGGCCGCCAAGACCGTCGTCCGCCTCGGCTACCACGGCGCCTCCTTCGATGAGACCTCCGCCGCCGTGAAGGCTGCCGGCGGCACGTTCCTCGCCTCTTCGCACTACCTCGAGAGCTGGTCCGACGGTCGCACGCTCAGCGGCGTCTACGTCCCGGTCCAGCCGATGATTGACCCGCTCTTCACGACGGTCAACGAGCTCGACGTCCTCGCTCCGTTCGCCGGATCCGACAAGGATGCGCACGCGCTCGTCCGCGAGACCTTCAATGCTCTGTCGAAGAATGCCTCCGACGAAGCTTTCGCCGCCTGGCTCGCTGAAGGCGTCCTCGCCGGCACCGCTTTCGCCGCCGCCCAGCCCGCCGTCGGCGTCGAGCAGATCAAGGCCTTCGCCGCTCCGGCCCTTTCGTTCGACTCACTCGAAGTACGCCTCGTCCCGAGCGTCCACTCGGGCGACGGTCAGTACGCCAACAACGGCTGGCTCGCCGAGGCTCCGGATCCCATGTCCAAGACGGTCTGGGAAAACGTCATCCTCGTCAGCCCGAAGTTCGCCGCCAAACTCGCCATCGAGCCGTCCGAAGCATTCATCAATAAGATCGGTGGTGAAGCCGACTTCCTGCACACCGGCGCGCTCAACCGTAATATCAACCAGCTCGTCGATGGCCGCCTGATCTGCCGCGTCGCTACGCTGACTCTCGGTGACAAGACCGTCACCGGTCCGCTCTTCATCATGCCGGGTATGGCTGACTTCACCGTCGGCCTGCAGCTCGGCTTCGGTCGCCGCGTCGGCGGCCGCGTCGCCACCCGCGTCCCTGAGCGCCTCGCTGGACGCACCGTTGGCAACGGCTTCGACGTCTATCCTTTCGTCTCCGCTTCCGACCTCGCCGTCCGTACTGGCGTGAAGCTCACGCTCACCGGCGCCACCGTCGCCGTGGGCAACATGCAGGACCACTGGTCCATGGAAGGCCGCGACATCATCCGCGAAGGTAATGTCGAGGACCTGAAGAATAATCAGAATTTCGCCAAGCTCGGCATCGATGGACACGCTCCGGCCGTCTACGGCAAGGACGGCAACATGGCTCCGGCCCTCAAGGCGATCACCACGCCGCGCGGTAATTCCGCCTACGAGCATCCGAATCATACCGTCGCCCCAAATGTCGCCGTCTGGAAGGGACACGAATCCGAATTCCCCGCGCTTCAGCAGTGGGGCATGTCGATCGACCTCAACACTTGCACGGGTTGCAACGCCTGCGTGACCGCCTGTCAGTCCGAGAATAACATCCCGGTCGTCGGCCGCGAGCAGGTGCTCAAGGGACGCAACATGCACTGGATTCGCCTGGACCGCTACTTCTTCGATGGCCGCGCCGCCGCCGGCAACGCGATCCCCGAAGATCCGCAGGTCACCTTCATGGGTGTCGCTTGCCAGCATTGCGAAACCGCCCCGTGCGAGACCGTCTGCCCCGCCAACGCCACCGTCCACGACGACCAGGGTCTCAATACCATGGCGTACAACCGTTGCATCGGTACCCGCTACTGCGCGAACAACTGTCCTTATAAGGTCCGTCGCTTCAACTTCCTCGATTTCAACAAGCGCGTCGACGGCCACTACTACGAAGGTCCCCTCGGACCCGAGAAGACGGTCAAGGATCCGGCCGACCTGCCGCAGCTGCAGAAGAACCCCGACGTGTCCGTGCGTATGCGCGGCGTCATGGAAAAGTGCACCTACTGCGTCCAGCGCATTCAGGAAGCCAAGATCCAGGCCAAGGTCCGCGCCCGCAATTCGGCCGACATCAACGTCCGCGACGGCGTCATCCAGGTCGCCTGCCAGCAGGCTTGCCCGGCTGGAGCGATCGAGTTCGGCGATATCACCGACCCGAAGTCCCGCGTCGCCAAGGCCAAGGCCTCGACTCGTTCCTACGGCGCGCTGACCTACCTCAACACCCGCCCGCGCACGACCTACCAGGCCAAGCTGCGCAACCTCAACCTCCGCATGCCCGGAGCCAAACTCGTCCCGCTTTCCCGCCTCGAGATGGCCGGCCGCGAATCGCACGGCGCTCCGGCGCACGGCGCCGCGCCCCATGGCGATGCCCACGCGAAGCCCGCCCACGGCGCCGAGCATCACGCCAAATAACCCTTAAACGACTACCCGTCCCATGGCTCACGCCCACGACAGCTCTTCCGAGCGCCCCGCGATCCTCGATAAGGTTCGCCCAGCCGAGCTCCCGCGCTCCCCGCTGATCCTCAATAACCGCGGCTTCCACTGGATCACCGACAAGGTCTGCGGCATCGTCGAAGAAGAGACGCCGCTCTGGTGGAAGATCATGTTCGGCGTCGCGCTCTTCGTCGCGTCGTTCACGTTCATCGGCCTCGGCTACCTCGTCTCGACCGGTACCGGCACCTGGGGCCTCCGTTCGCCTGTGGGTTGGGGTTGGGCCATCGTCAACTTCGTGTTCTGGGTCGGCATCGGCCACGCCGGCACGCTGATCTCGGCGATCCTCTGTCTCCTCCGCCAGAAGTGGCGTACGTCTATCAACCGCGCCGCCGAGGCCATGACCATCTTCGCGGTCTGTTGCGCTGGCCTCTTCCCGCTCTTCCACGTCGGTCGTGTATGGTTCGGCTGGTGGCTTCTGCCCCTGCCCAACCAGAACGGCATCTGGCCGCAGTTCCGCTCGCCGCTCGAGTGGGACGTCTTCGCGGTCTCGACCTACTTCACCGTCTCCACCCTCTTCTGGTATATGGGCATGATCCCTGACCTTGGCGCGATCCGTGACCGTGCGACGACCTGGTGGCGCAAGGCCTTCTACAGCCTGCTGGCCATGGGCTGGCGCGGCGGTAACCGCCAGTGGTCGAACTTCGAAATGGCGTACCTGCTCCTCGCGGGCCTCTCGACGCCGCTCGTGCTTTCCGTGCACACCATCGTTTCGTTCGACTTCGCCGTCTCGAACGTCCCCGGCTGGCACACGACCATCTTCCCCCCGTACTTCGTCGCTGGCGCCATCTTCTCCGGCTTCGCGATGGTGCTGACCCTGATGCTCCCGCTGCGCGCGATCTATCGCCTGCACGACGTCATCAACCAGTACCACATCGATAACATGTGTAAGATCATCTTGGCCACTGGTACGATGGTCGGCTACGCGTACGCCACCGAGTTCTTCATCGCGGCCTACTCCGGCAACGTCTACGAAAAGTTCGCTTTCGTGAACCGCGCCTTTGGTCAGTACTGGTGGGCTTACTGGATCATGGTGTCCTGCAACGTCATCACCCCGCAGCTCTTCTGGTTCAAGAAGGTCCGTGAGAATCATTCCCTCGTCTGGATCATCTGCCTCTTCGTCAACGTCGGCATGTGGTTCGAACGCTTTGTGATCACTTGTACCTCGCTGGCCAACGACTACCTGCCGTCCAGCTGGGGTTACTACAGCCCGACGATCGTGGATATCTTCACGTTCTTCGGTACCTTCGGCTTCTTCTCGGTGCTCTTCCTTCTCTTCATCCGCTTCCTTCCGCTGCTCCCGATGGCCGAATTGAAGATGGTCGCGCCGCAGGCCGACCCCCACGCCCACTGATCTCAGCCGAACCCCGACCATGAACGAACGCAACGAACGCATCCACGGCGTAGCCTGCACCTTCCGCAAGGTGTCCGACGTGTTTCACGCCGCCGAGAAGGTGCGCGATGCCGGCTGGAAGAACTGGGACGTGCACACGCCTTTCCCGATCCACGGCATGGACCAGGCCATGGGCCTGCCTCGCTCCCCCGTCCCGCGCCTGACCCTGCTGGGCGGCGTCACCGGTTTCATCACCGGCTGCCTTCTCACCTGGTACATGAACTCGTACGACTACCCGCTGATCGTCGGCGGAAAACCCTACTGGAGTGTGATCTTCCCGTTCCCGGTGCTTTACGAGTGCACGATCCTGTTCGCCGCCTTCGGCACCTTCTTCGGCCAGTTCATCTTCAACCGCCTGCCGCGTCACAACCATCCTCTTTTCGACCTCCCGAACTTCGCCCGCGTGTCGGACGACACGTTTATGATCGTTCTCGAGGCCCGCGACCCTCAGTTCCACCTCGATGAGTCGCGCAACTTCCTCCAGTCGCTCGGCGGCCAGGAGATCACCGTCATCCGCGACTAATCCGCACCCATGAGCCGCTATCTCGCATTCCTCGCCGTCGCTGTCGTCGCCACGATCAGTTTCCTCGGTTTCCAGGGCAAGAAGTCCAAGGACACGCCCGTCTATGTCTTCGACGACATGGACTACCAGAACAAGTACAAGGCCCAAGGGGAGAACGCCTTCTTCGCCGATGGCCGTGACGCGCGTCCGCCCGTCACCGGCACCGTTGCCCGTGGTACCGGCCTCGAGCCGACCAAGGTCTTCTCGGACGGCTTCCGCCGCGCCGAATCCATGAACCCTGCCTTCGTCACCGGCAAGGACGCCAAAGGCGCCTTCCTCGCCGGCTTCCCGGAGAAGTCCCTCTCCTTCTCGAAGGGCCAGCTCAACGACTATAAGGTCAGCCAGTTGACCCTCGAAGCAGGTCGCGGCAAATTCCAGATCTACTGCGCCGTCTGTCACGGCCAAGCCGGCGACGGTAACGGCATCATGAAGGTGCGCTCCGCTATCGAAGGCGACGCCGCCATCGTCACGATCGCCAGCCTCCAGACCCCGATCATCCGCGCCTATCCGAACGGACAGATCTACGACGTCATCACGAACGGCAAGAACACCATGATGGGTTACGGCGATAAGCTCTCCCCTGAGGAGCGCTGGGCTGTCGTCGCCTACGTGCGCGCCCTGCAACTCTCGCAGAACTGCCCCCCCGAACTCGTCCCCGCCGCCGTGAAGGCCCAAATCAAGTAATTCGCCCATGAGCTCCTCTTCGCCTCACGCCCTGACCGCCCACTGGAAGAAATTCCTGGCCCTCGGCGTCGTCGCCTTGGCCGTCGTCTGGTACTTCGCCTGCGTCGGCGTGGCCCACCACGAGAACCGCCAGGCTCTTTCCGTCCTCGTCGGCTCGCTTTTCTGGATCTCGATCCTGATTGGTATGCTGTTGCTCACGATGATCACCCGACTCTTCGACGCCGGCTGGGCTCCGCTCATCCGACGCAACTGGGAGCTCCTGATTATCGCGTTGCCCGTCGTCATTCTCCTCGGCGTCGTACCGCTGGCCTTCAGCACCGACTTCCGCCACGCCCTCTGGGATTGGACGAACGCCGAGCACCTGCTCCCGGGTGGACATGCCGTTGGTCATGACCCAATCCTGCAGGCTAAGAGCTGGTTCCTGAACGAGAAGTTCTTCCTCGTGCGTATCGCCCTCTACGTCCTGGTCTTCGGCGTACTCGCCGTCCTCCTCCGCCGCTGGTCGTTCGCCCAGGACACCGACCGCACCGCCGGTCACACGCATCGCCTGCATGCCGTCTCCGCCGTGGGCATCCCGCTCTCGGCCGTGACGCTCACCATGCTGGCTTTCGACTGCCTGATGGCGCTCTCCTACCACTGGTTCTCGACCATGTACGGCGTCTGGTTCTTCGCGCTCTCCATCCGCCTAGCCCTTGCGGTGACGGTGATTCTCACCTACAAGCTGTCCAATGGCGGCTGGCTCGACGGCCTCCTCAACCAGGCCCACCGCCACGTGCTGGGCTGCCTCATGCTGGCCTTCACGGTCTTCTGGGCCTACATCAGCTTCTCGCAGTACTTCCTGATCTATACCGCGAACATCCCGGAAGAGACCTTCTGGTATAACATCCGTGAAATCGATGCCGCGACCGGCCTCAAGAGCGAGTGGTGGAGCGTCTCGATGTACCTCATCTTCGGCTTCTTCCTCCTGCCGTTCCTGTCCCTGCTGTTCTACCGCACGAAGATTGTCGCCGGCCGTCTCCTGACGGTGGCATGGATCATCGTGATTGGCGGGCTCGTCGATCTCTGGTTCAACGCGCTGCCTCGCCAGGTCTACGACAAGTCGACCCCGGAAGGCTTCGTCGTGACGCCGTTCCTGACGCCCTCTCTCTTCCTCGATCTGGCCGCGATTCTTGGCTTCGGTGGTATCGTCTTCGCGATCTACCTGCGTGGCGCCGCCAAGCACGAGACCATCCCCGTACACGATCCCCGCATCCTCGAGTCCATCAACTATCATGAGTGAACAACCTTCCTCTGGGAATCACCCGCTGATCCCTGGCCAGATCGCCTCCTGGCTGCGTCTCGTCTGCTTCATCGCCGCCGCGTTGATCGTCACGGCCTACGTGTACCTCTCCGTCCGCAACGCGCCCAATGCCGAAGCCGAACGTCGCCTGGCCCAGAAAGCCTTGCGCGCCGACAACTCCAAGAAGGGCCTCGCGCTCATCAACGAGCCCGGCCGCAATGCCGATGGCACCTACCGCATCCCGGTCAAGGACGCCGCCGCCCTCATCGCCGCCGACGTCAAAGTCGTCGCGAAGATTCAGGCCGCCGCCGCTCCGGCTCCTGCCGGCGCCTTCGTGAAGGCTTCCGACGAGCAGATGAAGCGTGGACTCGCCGTCTACTCGCGCACCTGCATCGCCTGCCACCAGCCGACGGGCAAAGGCCTTCCGCCCGTCTTCCCGTCGATCGCCGAGACGCCGATCGTCGTCGGTAACCCGGAACTGCCGATCAAGTTCATCCTGCAGGGTCTCATGGGTCCGATCACTGTGGGCGGAATGACTTACAACAGCGTAATGCCTCCGGTTGCCGGCGTGAGCGATGGCGACATCGCCGACGTGCTCACGTACGTGCGCCAGAGCTTCGGCAATAAGGGCAACCCGGTCTCCGTCGACCAGGTGAAAGCCGTGCGCACCGCTACCGCCGGTCGCACGGCGATGTGGACCACCGCCGAACTCGGCCTCAAATAACCCCTTACTTCCTTTACCGATGACTCAGGAAAATCGTTCCGGCCGCCCCCAGGGCCGTCCCCCCGAAGGCGACTCGCGCCTCACGTGGACCGAGGTCCAGCTCCGCGGCCCGTTCCTCCTCTTCTTCGTCTCCGCGGTGATCTGGCTGCTCGCGGCCTCGGTCCTCGGCGTGATCGCCGCCCTGCAGCAGGGATCGCTCGTCGCTGGTCCTTTCCGTGATTGCGAGATCCTCACCTACGGACACGTCGCCGCCGCCCAGCGCAACCTGTTCGTCTACGGCTGGGGCTTCAACGCCTTCTTCGCGCTCAACCTCTGGTTGCTCTCGCAGCTCGGTCGTTTCGAGTTCCGTAACGGCTGGATCGCCACCTTGGGCGGTGCGGTCTGGAACCTCGCTCTTACTTACGGGGTAATCCAGATCTTCGCCGGTAATCAGACTGGCTTCGGCCTCTTGGAATTCCCCCGCGAAGTCGGTCCTGTCCTCGCCGTCGCCTTCCTGCTCGCTGGCTTCTGGCCAATCGTCGCCTTCGCGCGTCGCCCCACGGGTCACACCTTCGCCTCGCAGTGGTTCGTGGTCGGCGCCTCGTTCGCCTTCCCGCTGACCTACCTCCTGGCCCAGCTACTCGTCCTCTGGCAGCCGGCTTCGGGCGTCGTCCAAGCCATCGCTCACAGCTGGTTCGTTTCGAACCTCCTCCTCCTGTGGTTCGGCGCCTCGGCCCTCGCCGCCGTCTATTACTTCCTGCCGAAGGTGCTCGGTCGTACCATCACCGGCTACTATCTCGCCCCTGTCGCCTTCTGGACGTTCTTCCTCTTCGCCAGCTGGACCGGCCCGTCCGCCCTCATCGGCTCTCCGGTGCCGCTCTGGCTCCAATCCGTCGGCGTCGTCGCCGGCGCGATGCTAATCGTCCCGGTGATCATCACCGCCATCAACTTCCACGGCACGCTTTCTTCTGAGGGTGGCTGGTCTCGCGCCTGGAACGACACCACGCTGCGCTTCGTGAGCTTCGGCGCCATCGCCTTTACGCTCTTCGGCGTGCTCAACGCGGTCTTCGGTTTCCGCGGACCCAACGCCGTGGTCCGCTTCACGTCCTTCGCCGCCGGTCAGGAGCAGCTCCTCGTCTACGCGTTCGCCACGATGGTGCTCTTCGGCTCTGCCTACTTCGTGCTGCCTCGCCTCACCGGCTCGCTTTGGCCTTCCGCCAAGCTCGTTCACGTGCACTTCTGGGCCACCGCCCTCGGTGCCGTCGCTTCAGTCGTGGCCTTGCTCGTTGGCGGTTTCGAAAGCGGCAAGCAGCTCGCTGACGCTTCCGTCTCCTTCCAGCAGGTCGCCAAGGGCGGTTCCTCCTGGAACGTCGCGCTCAGTGTCTCGGCGGTCCTCCTGCTCGTCGGCCACGTCGCCTTCGCCCTCAACGCTTTTGGCATGATCCTTAAATCTTCCGCGCCGGCTTCCGCTGGCCGCCACGACTAATCCGGACACCCATGAAGAATCTCAACACTCTCCTGGCCGGCATCTTCCTGGCCGTCGCCTTGCCCTTCGGTGCGCTGGTCATCAGCAGCCAAGTGCAGCTCGGCTCCCTCGGCCGCGCGCCCGCCGAAGAAGGCGGCCCGCTTTTCCCGTCCCGTGAACCGGGCTTGGCCATTCAGGGCCGCGCGGTTTACGTCTCCCTTGGTTGCGTCAGCTGCCACACCCAGCAGGTCCGTCCGACCGGGCAGGGTAGCGATATCGCCCGTGGTTACGGCGCCCGTCCTTCGGTCGCGCGTGACTACTCGCAGCAGAAGCTGGTCCTGCTCGGCGATCGCCGCATCGGTCCGGATCTCGCCAACTACGGTGCCCGCGCCAAGACCCTTGATGCCGTGCACGCCGCGATCCAGCACAACGGCCAGTACGTCTTTCTCTATACTGGCGTGAAGAACGACGTCGCCTCCGAGCGCGCCGTCGCCTTAGCCGCCTACCTCCAATCTCTCCGCCAGGATTACTCCTCGCCGGAAGCCAAACTGAAGAAGTGAACCCATGAACGACCGTAACCGTCATCCTGACAACAACCGCCCTCGCCGGGATCCCTCCGGCGCCGGCTCCGAAGGCCCGTCCGACGGACGCCTGGTGGAGGTTCACTCGCAGCTGTCTCGCGATAAGGACGAGCCGTCCGAGGGTTTCTCCCTCACGCCGATTCTGATCGTCTTCCTGTTCTGCGGATTCGGCTTCTGGGCCGGCCTCTACCTCACCCGCAACTCGGGCGACTTCTCTCCGTCGGCCTTCGACCTTAACGCCCCCAAGGCCGCCGTCGCCAGCGGTCCGGTCGCTTTTGAGCCCGATGCCGCCAAGGGAGAGACTCTCTTCCTCGCTCAATGCGCCGCCTGCCACCAAGCGACCGGACTCGGCGTCCCCGGTGCTTTCCCTCCGCTGGCCAAGTCTCCTTGGGTCGCGGGTTCCGAAGAACGCATCATCAAGGCCGTCCTCGCCGGTCTCGCCGGAGAGATTGAAGTCATGGGCGTGAAGTATAACGGCAACATGCCGAACATCGGCGCCGGCCTCAAGGATGCGCAGGTCGCCAACATCATCACCTATGTCCGTCAGGCTTGGGGGAACACCGCCGAGCCAGTCATGGACACTAAGGTCGCCGAAGTCCGCAAGGCCATCGGTAACCGTGCCCAGTACAATCCCGCCGACCTCCTGAAGGATCACCCGCTCGAGGCCAAGTAAGGCTTCGGAGCAGGCGGCAACAAAAAGGCCCGGGAGCGATCCCGGGCCTTTCTTATTGGGCTCACGCCCGCTGCTTACGAGTGCTTCTTGATGAAGGCGGCGATGTCACCCTTCGGGCGAGCACCGACCATCTTGTCCACCACGACGCCGTTCTTGTAAAGGAACAGGGCAGGAATGGAGTTCACCCCCAGCTGCTGGGCCAGCGCCTGATTGGTGTCGACGTCGACCTTTACGATCTGGACGGCTCCGTTCATCTCGGTTGCGAGCTGATCGAGCACTGGGCCGATTTGCTTGCACGGGCCACACCAGGTGGCCCAGAAGTCCACCAGGACGGGGACGGTCGAAGCCTTGATGGTGGCGTCGAAGTTGCTGTTATCGAGATTGAGGATGAGATCGGAGGCCATGAAAGGGACTTAACCTTTGGATTTGACGAAGAGTTCGAGCGCGAGGAGCACCGCACCAACTAAGGAAGCCGCAAGGGCGAGCACGTCAAACGCCGCAGAGACATTACCGACGTTGCGATTAGCGACTGGAGCGGCGGCCGGGCGAGGAGCGGCAGCGGCGGGCGCGGGAATCGCGGCAGGCGCAGGGATCGCGGCAGGGGGCGGAGGAATCGCGGCGCCAGCATCGGCGGTGGGTGCGGGCGGAGGCGGAGGAACGAAGCCAGCTGGCTTGGAGAGTTTCAGCTTAGGAGCCTGCGCAGCGGAGTTGTCACCGTCAGCAGGAGGAGGGGGCGGGGGAGGGGGCAGCTCGTTGCTCATTTTGGGGGAGAGGCAGTCAAATCCTGCGAAAGAGGTGAGTCAACCCGTCTGTGGCTCCATTTTGGCTCAGGCGCCGCGGTCGTGCTTGCGGAGCAGGTCAGCCAGCTCTTCTGGATGGGCGTCGGCGATGGTGCGCCCCTTGCGGCTGAGGTCTTCGGAGGCCTTGATCACGGTCTCAGTCATCCGCTCATGCGTGTCTTCGGATCCTCCCACGAGGTTGAAGCCTTCGCCGCGGGTGATGCGCTTATGCTTATCCTGGGCATCGAGGCCGATACCGAGAAGGTGGTTCGAAGGACGCTTGGCGCGAGCCATGGGTACAGTCTGGCCGGAGCGACCAGGATTTCAAGCCCGTGGCTTAGTTGGCCTCGCCGGCGGGCTCGTCGAATTCCGACTTACCTTCGAGGGCTTCTCCGGCGTTCGGTGCGGCGGCGGCTTCGGCCTTGGAGCAATTGATTTCCGCGAAGGCGGCGTCCTGTTCCAATTTCAGCTTACCCAGTCGGGCCAGCTCGAGGCAGGCCAAGAACGTCGCTACGAGGAAACCGATGGTCGGACGTTCGGGCAGTAAGCTGGTGAAGGCGAAAGTGGCCTCGGTCTCGAGGCGGGCGAGGATCGTTTCCATCCGGTCCGATACCGTGACGGTCTCCGTCGTGATGTTGCCCGGCTGGATGCGTTCGGCGAGGCGGCGCAGGACGAGGTTGAAGGTATTCCAGAGTTCAATACGGTCGGCCGGGGCAACGGGGCGCGCGACGGCGTCTTCACCCTGAGGCTGCACGACATAGCGTCCGAGTAAGCCCTGCCGGTCGTCGACGAGGCCGCGGATGATAGCGGCGGTCTCCTTGACGCGCTTATACTGGATAAGCTGTTGGACCAGTGCCCAGCGGGGGTCGTGGCCCTCGTCCGCAGCGGTGACCTCCTCTTCCGGCCGGCTTTCGACCGGCAGGAGCATGCGGCTCTTGATATACATCAGCGTCGCGGCCATCACGAAGAAGTCGCCGGCGAGCTCGAGGTTATCCTTCTCCTGCGTGCGCAGGATCTCGAGGTACTGCTGCGTGACCTTTTCGATCGGGATGTCGTAGATATCGATCTCGTTCTTGCGGATCAGGAACAGGAGCAGGTCCAGCGGGCCTTCGAAGACGTCGAGGCGGATGGGCAGGTCGGCCGGCGGCAAAATGCCGTCTTCGGGTACCGAAGGGGAGTCTGGAGGGGTGTCCGTCACGCTCAGAACTTGAATAATCTGGCCCGCAGTTGGAAGCCCAATGAGCTCTTGCCGTTGTTGAGGGGGTCGAGGCGCTGCATGATCCCGTATTCGAGCTCCCAGGAGTTCGCGATACGCTGGATGATGCCGATGCTTTCGTAGGTGGTCTGGCCCGCCAAGGCGTCGTAGTTGAGCGTGGCGACGAGGGAGTAGATTGAATTCAGGGTCACGCGACCTTCCCAGATGAGCTGGCGGGCTTGAGTCGCTTCGCGGAGTTCGACCCAACTGAGGGAGGTGCGCCAGAAGTCGCCGGAGTTGAAGGCGATGCTCTGGATGGATTCGAGCGGGGCGCCCCCGCCGTTGGGCAGGCGAAGTCCGGAGCTCAGGCTCACCCAAGGGGCGGGCGTGAGGCTGATCGCGCACTGCAGGTCGCTGCGGCCGGTGTCGGCGGCTGTTGGGCCCTCGCGCCAATCGGCGAAAATATCCGCACGAGCGAGCTCACGGGTACCGAACTTCGCATCGCGGGTCTCGAGGGTATTGCGCAGGCCAAAGCGGACGACCTGTCGGTCCGTCGTGGAGGCGGGGTCTAGGCGGTCGGCGAGGTCAACTTCTTCCAAGGCAGATAGGGAGACGGCGCGCTGCGTCATCGGCACGTTACCGATTTCGCGGTCGGCTCCGGGCATGATGCGGTACTGCAGAAGGGGACGAATGCTGTGGCGCATCCCGTCGATGCCCCACTTGTTGGCCACGAGGTCCCAGGAGCCAGTGGCCAGTCCCTCGAGGTCGAAGCCGGTCTGGGCGATAACCTTGGCGGTGGTGCCGTTGCCGTTGATGCCTTGGGACCAGCCGGTGGCGCGGATGCCGGCCACGGGCTTGAAGGTCAGCCAATCGTTGAGGACGAAATTGCGGTTGACGCCGAAATAGCTGTCGAGCCGGGCGGTCGACCAGGCGCCGTTCGCCAGGGTAGCCGTCTGGAAGGGGCTGAGAGGCAGGTCGGCTGAAGGACGTTCCGAGAAGTAGCCGAAGCTCACGAAGCTGCGGCGATTCCAGTCGCTTTCGTCGATCGACTGCTGCGGCAGGTCGAAGCGGAGTTCCGGGAGTTTCTGGACGATGTCTTGGTAGTTGTCGGCCTTGGCCGTGAGCGAGGCGGAGAGATAGCCGCCGGCGTAGGGCGCGGAGACTTCGAAGTTCGCCTGTGGATTGCCGGTTTCGCGGATCAGGTTCGGGCGGAAGTCGCGCATGAACCCGGGGTCCGACTGGCCGAAGATGTTGCCGGCGAACTCGACGCCGTCGACGGTGCGGCCGTTGACTTCACCGAACAAGAAGGCGCGCTGGCGATCCGGGGTGCGACCGTACACGTCGGCGAGCAGGCCTCCGCGGTCGCTGATATAGCCGCTCTCGAGCTGGCCCTTCCAGACGATGCCGCCTTCAGGCTGCTTCGAGTTATCGTAGCGGAGGGCTGGCCCGACGAGGATGCCGGACTTGCCGTAGATATCGAGCAGGCCGCCAACCCAGAGGGAAGGGGACTGGCGCATCAGGAACGTGGAGCGCAGGTAACGCCCCTGGCGATCTTCGCTACCGGTGTTCAGGTAAAGGTCGTAAGGGATGTCGCGATAGCCGTCCTGCGCGTAATAAGGTAGGTTGAAGAACGGGATACCGGCTAGGTGCGGCGTGATGCTACGAATCCTGAGGCGGTCATCGGCTTCCGTATAAGCCGCCTCGGCGATCTTGAGGTGCATGCCGAGCGGCTCGGGTTCGCTATTCCACATGCGCAGACCGATCATGGTCTTGTCGCCCTTGACGATCTTCAACGTGTCAGCGGTGAAGTAGAGGGGCGCCCGGCCGAACCGGACGTTGGTCGCGACGATGGTGTCGTTGCGCGGGTCGGCTTCGATCTTGTCGCCGATGATGCGCAGGTTCTTGGTCGCATACACGACATTGCCTTCGGCGACGATGGTGCCCGTGCGGTAGTCGAAGCGGATCTTCTTGGCGTCAATAGACGCGTCCTTGCTTTCGAGGTGCGCGTTGGTGGCGACGACGATTTTGCCGCCCTCTTCAGGAGCGAAGGTATCGGCGACGATGTTGGGCGCGATCTCCACGATCCTGGCCACGGCTTGGGCGGGGTCGACCGCCATGGCCGCCACGGTCAGGGAGAGGCTTGCGGCTAAGATCCAGAAACGACGGCCAGGCATCGGGTGAGCGTTGTCGCTCCGGGGTTTCCCTCAAGTATTTTCGGGCAATGAGCGCTTGCCGACCCTCTGCCCTGCGAGGAGTCTTTAGGGATGCGCCTCAGCCCAGCAGAGTTGACCGCCCTGGTGGACGCCAAGGAGACCTCTCCGCACCGTTTCTTGGGCCTGCATCCGCTGGCCGGCGGCGGTCTGGTAGCCCGCTCGCTCTTCCCTTGGGCCAGCGCCTGCGAATTGGTCCCGGAAGGCCCGAACAAGCCCGTCCCGATGAAGCTGCTGCATACCAGCGGCGTCTTTGAAGTCGAGCTGCCGGGGACCGTGACTTTCCGTTATAGTTTCCGCGTGACATATCCTGACGGCGTGAGTCGCCTCGTCGACGATCCTTATCGATTCCTGCCGACGATCTCGGAGGACGACCTCTTCCTGCTGGGCAAGGGCGACGACCATCGCGCTCATTATAAGCTCGGCTCCCATATCCGCAACCTCGACGGAGTCACGGGCGTCTCGTTCGCCGTCTGGGCTCCTTCGGCCCGCCGCGTGTCGGTCGTGGGCGATCACAACCTTTGGAACGGCCATGCGCATCCGATGCGCAATCTGGGTGCTTCCGGCATCTGGGAACTCTTTATTCCCGGCGTCCATGCCGGCGCCCGCTATAAATACGAGATCGTCGGGCCTCATGACTCGACGCCGTTCCTGAAGACGGACCCGTACGGTCTCCATTTCGAGCCTTCCCCGAATCACGCCGCCATCGTCTGCGACCTTTCGAAGTTCATCTGGAACGACGCAGCCTGGATGGAAGCGCGTCGCAGTCGCGACCTGCGCTCCTGTCCGATGTCGGTCTACGAGGTCCACCTGGCCTCCTGGCGCCGCGTCCCGGAAGAGGGCGGCCGCGTCCTCGGTTACCGCGAGCTGGGCGAACAGCTCGCCGCCTATTGTGTGAAGATGGGCTTCACGCACGTGGAGCTGATGCCGCCGTCCGAGCACCCTTTCGACGGCTCCTGGGGTTACCAAGTCACGGGCTTCTACGCGCCGACGCATCGCTTCGGGTCTCCGCTCGACTTTATGACGATGGTCGACGCCCTCCACCGCGCAAACATCGGCGTGATCGTCGACTGGGTCCCGGCCCACTTCCCGCGCGACTTCTTCGCGTTGGCCCGCTTTGACGGAACGCATCTTTACGAGCATGCCGACCCGCGTCTGGGCGAACACCAAGACTGGGGCACGTTGATCTTTAACTACGGTCGGCACGAGGTGCGCGGGTTCCTGGTCTGCTCCGCGCTCTCCTGGCTCGAGCGCTTCCACGTCGATGGTCTCCGCGTCGACGCGGTGGCTTCGATGCTCTACCTCGACTACTCGCGTAAGGCCGGGGAATGGGTCCCGAACCGCTATGGCGGCCGCGAGAACATCGAAGCGATCGAATTCCTCAAGCAGGTGAACTCGTTGGTGCACCTCTACCAGCCCGGCGTCGCGATGATTGCCGAGGAATCCACGTCCTTCCCCGGCGTGACGAAGTCCGTCCCCGAAGGCGGGTTGGGCTTCGACTTCAAGTGGAACATGGGTTGGATGCACGACACGCTCGACTACTTCCGCCAAGATCCGCTTTTCCGTAAGTTCAATCACGACAAACTTACGTTCGGTATGCTCTACCAGTGGACTGAGGCCTTCGTGCAGTCATTCTCGCATGACGAGGTCGTGCACGGCAAAGGCTCGCTCATCGGCAAGATGGGCGGTGGGGACGACGCCACGAAGGCCGCGAATCTGCGTTGCCTGCTGGCCTTGCAGTGGTCCTGGCCGGGCAAGAAGACCCTCTTCATGGGCTGCGAGTTTGGCCAGTTCGCCGAATGGAAATACGACGCGTCGCTCGACTGGCATCTGCTCGATTACCCGATTCATCTCGGCGTGCAGCGCCTAGTCGCCGACCTCAACAAGCTTTACGTTGCCGACGTCTCCCTTACCGAGAACGAGCTCCGTCCCGAAAGCTTCAACTGGCTCGTCGCCGACGACGGCGCCCAAAGCGTGCTGGCCTTCGAGCGTCGCGGACGCGATTGCGCTTGGACGGTCGCGGGTAACTTCACGCCGGTCGAACGGACCTATCGTCTCGGTGTGCCTTTCCCGGGACGCTGGGAAGAGGCCCTGAATACGGACTCGAAACACTATGCCGGCCACGGTCTCGGCAATCTCGGCGGCGTCGAAGCGGAGAACATTCCCTGTCAGGGTCGTCCTTATTCGATTGAGGTCCGTTTGCCGGGTCTCTCGATGGTCATCTTCCGTCAGTCATCGGCGAAGCCGAAGGCCTGAGTATGTCCCGCTCCGAACTCTTCCGTCGCCACGTTGCGGCCGATCCGGCGAACCCGCTATTCCGCTTCTCCCTCGGCCAGGCGCTCTTGACGGAGGGCGACGCGGCCAGCGCCGTCGAGCACCTCCGCCTTGCCGCGGCTTCCAAGGACGATTGGATGATGCCGCGAATCCTGCTCGGTAAGAGCCTGCAGGCCATCGGCGACAAGCCGGCGGCCAAGGCGGTCTTCGCGGATGCGCTCGCGCTCGCCGTGGCGCAAGGCCACGAGGAACCCGAGGAAGAGTTGCGCGCTTTGCTCGCGACGCTCTGAGTCTTTACTCGACGCGCTCGAGGATCACGCGGCGCAGGTCCATGATCGCGGCTTTGGCTTTCTTGACCGGGCGCACGGTGAGCGTGTTCGCGCCGGCGACGAGCGTCACCTTGCCGACCTCGCGGGGGACGAAGCGCTGGAAGTGGCCGGTCTCTTCGACCGTGAATTCGCACGAACCCTGCTGGGTGTCGAGGGCGACGACGGAGCCGCCGTTACCCTTGCCGCAGCCCTGCAGTACGGTCACGCGATAGGTGCCGGCTTTCGGCGCCTGGAAGGTCCAGGAGGCGGTGTCTTCGGCGTTTACCCAGAAGCCCAGCGTATCCTTCTGCGGAAGATCCTCATATTTCATCTTCGTCGCTTTCACCTTGGCGTCGCGTGCTTCGAGGAAGATGAGGGAGTTGGAGCCTTCGTTCGTGGCGTCGTTCATCGCCTTGCGCCAATCGGCCAGCAACGGGCGCATGGCCTCGGAAGTCGGCAGGGCTTTCAGCTGGGTGACGTCCATCTTGACGAAGCAGTCTTCCCAGAGGGCGCGTCCGAAGTTTGCGTTGGCCTTGATTGGCTCCGCACCGACGCTGCGGCGCCACGCTTCGAGCTTGCCCCGCAGAGCCGCTACGCGGGCCGGTTCGGCGGCGGCGAGGTCCGTGGTCTCGCTCGGATCCTGGGCGAGGTTGTAAAGTTCGAGGCTGCCGTCTTCATATTGCTCGATGAGCTTCCAGTCGCCTTCTCGGACGACGCCGCCGGGCTTGCCGCCTTGGTTCATGTAGTGCGGCTGGTGCCAGAAGAGCGCGCGCGGCTTGGCGGCGTCCGTCCGGTAGTTATTAAAGAGCACGGGCGAGATGTCTTGGAAATCCAGCGTCGCCGGTGGCGCTACCTTGGCCAACGCGCAGATCGTCGGGCAGAGGTCGCCGAGCACGACTGGCTCGCTGATCACGCTGGAAGCGATGCGGCCAGGATAGCGGATGATCAGGGGTGTACGGATGCCGCCTTCGTAGACGAAGCCTTTGCCCGCGCGGGAAGGCGCGTTGTAGGTAGGCGGGCTTTCCTTGAGCTCGGAGATATGCACGCCGCCGTTATCGGAAGCGAAGACCACGAAAGTGTTCTTCGCGAGCCCGTTGTCCTCGAGGGCCTTTAGGACGCGGCCGCAGGCGACGTCGAGCGATTCGACGAGCGCGGCGTAGGTCGGATGGAAAGACTTCGCGTTGGCTTCGATACCCTTGGCTGGCGCGGCGAGCGGGATGTGCGGATTGTCGAAAGCGAGATAGAGGAAGAAGGGCTTGGCCTTGTTCTTCTGGATGAATTTCACCGCATAGTCAGCCTGGCCGAGTTCGCCTTTACCGCCCTGCGGTGATTCGGCGCCAGCGTTGGCTTTACCGGCGAAGTACTCGTCAAACCCGTGATCGGTTGGCTGGTGGCCTTTGCCGCCGAGGTGCCACTTGCCCACGGCTGCGGAGGCGTAGCCCTTGGGTTTGAGGAGCTGGGCAATCGTCTGGACGCCATTCGGAAGGTTATAGTTGAGGGAGGCACCCAGTACACGGTGGGAGGCGCGGTCCGTGCGCCCGGTGAGGAAGGTCGTGATCTTCAGGCGGGCCGGGCTCTGGCCTGTCAGGAGACCGGCGCGGGAGGGCGAGCAGACCGAGGCCGCGGCGTAGGCCTGTGTGAAGCGCGCTCCTTCGGCGGCGAGCTGGTCCAGATTGGGCGTGTTCTGGTCCTTGCGACCGAAGCAGCCGAGGTCGTTGATGCCGAGGTCGTCGGCGAACAGAATGACGAAGTTGGGCGGGGTCTCCTGCGCAGCGGCAGGCACGAGCGCGAGCAGGGCGCCGAGGAACAGGCCGAGGAGGAGGCGGGGCATGACTTAGGTTTAACGTCTCGCCGGGTTGTGCAAAGGGCAAAACTGATTTCGGTGCCTTCATGGACCTTCGTTTAATCCAATCCGGCGCGGCGTGCGTCGATGTCGCCATGGCGGCGGTCTCGTGGCTGATTCTACTCTGCACCTATCCTGATTTCGCCCGCTGGCGGGTCGAAGGCTTCGCCGAGCATCATGAGACCTATACCCGCCGGGTCGGCTGGGTGGTAGGCCCGCTGCTCTTGGCTCAGTTGGCGGGCCATATCCTGACCTGGTCGCGGTTGGGCGACCTCATCGGCGTGAGCTTAGTCGCGCTGGTCTGGGGGCTGACGGGACTCTGGTCTGTCCCTTGTCACCGTCGCTTGCAGAACGAGGGGCCAACTTCGTCGGCCCTAGGAAGCCTGATCCGCTCACACTCCTGGCGGACGGCGGCTTGGACAATCTTGGCGGCCTATTCGATCCGACAGGCCGCGGGTTGACAGTCGGGGTGGCTCCATGAACGCTCAAATGTGATGAGGACAGACGAACCGACCCAAGCCCGCCAGGCCTCCCGCCTGGGTGCTTTCCGTCGGTTCCTTGGCTTCGTCGGGCCGGGTTTCTTGGTCTCGGTCGGCTATATGGATCCAGGTAACTGGGCCACGGACCTCGCGGGCGGATCGCAGTTCGGCTACGCGCTGCTCTGGGTCATCCTACTGTCGAATCTGATGGCGATTTTGTTCCAGCACCTCTGCGTGCGTCTCAACGTCGCCACCGGCCTCGATCTTGCTCAGGCCTGCCGATCACGCTATTCTCCAGGCGTCTCGAAGTTTCTTTGGGTGTCGGCGCAGATTGGCATCGTGGCCTGCGACCTCGCCGAGCTCCTCGGCTCGGCGATCGCGCTCCAGATCCTCTTCGGTATCCCGCTCTTCTTCGGGGCGATCATCACCGCGCTCGACGTCCTGCTGCTGCTCGCACTGACGCGCTTAGGCTACCGCTGGCTGGAAGCGCTGGTGGCGGTGCTGGTACTGACGATTGCGGCCTGCATCGGCATCGAACTGCTTCTGGCCAAGCCGGTGATCGCTGAGCTCGTGAAAGGCTTCGTGCCGACCACCGCCGTACTCACGAGGCCCGGCATGCTCTTCGTTGCGCTGGGTATCATCGGCGCCACGGTGATGCCGCATAACCTTTATCTCCATTCGTCGATCGTCGGTTCACGCGATTTCGGTGCGGATGAAAAGTCTCGGCGCGAGGCGATGCGGTTCGCGACCTATGACTCCACGCTCGCGCTCAGCTTGGCGTTCTTCGTCAACGCGGGCTTGCTGGTGCTCAGCGCCGCCGCGTTCCACGGCCGCCCGGAAGCCGTGACGGACATCCGCGAGGCCCATCGCCTGCTGGACGGCGTGCTAGGGGCGACGTTCGCCGGCACGCTCTTCGCCGTCGCGCTCCTCGCCTCCGGACAGAACGCCACGATCACCGGCACCATGGCCGGCCAGATTGTCCTGGAAGGTTTCCTCAAGGTGAAGAGCCCGGGCTGGATCGTGCGCGCCTCAACGCGTGTCGCGGCACTCATCCCGGCATTACTCGTCATCGGTCTGGCCGGTGAGGGTAGGGTGGAGAACTTGCTCGTCTGGAGTCAGGTCATCCTCAGCTTACAGCTCGGTTTCGCCTGCTGGCCCCTCGTGCGCATGACGGGTGACGCCCAGTTTATGGGCGTGTTCGTCGCTCCCCGCTGGATTCGGCTGCTAGGTTGGGTCGCCACGGCCTTGGTCGTTGGGGCTAGTTTGTGGTTCGTCGCAGGTGCTTTATAATGTATAATGCTCATTATTAGAGGTTTAGGTGTTTTAATATGCAGAAATGAATAGGCTCGACTTCTAATCCTGTTATCTTAACTAATGTAGTCATAAATTAACTGTGCAGTCTGTCTCCGACCATCATGTCCGCCATGCGATCTCTTATCCTCGCTCTTCTCGCCGTGTCCTCCTCGGTCGCGGCCGAACAGCCAGTCGTCTTGCGGGTGGGCTTCTTCCCTAACCTCACGCACGCCCCGGCTCTGGCGGCCCGCCAGCTGGAGAGAGAAGGGAAAGACTTTCATCAGGCCAACCTGCCGGCTGGCGTGAAGTTAGAATGGCGTTCTTTCAACGCTGGCCCTTCCGCCATGGAGGCCCTCGTCGCCGGAGCCATCGATATCACCTATGTCGGAGCCTCGCCGGTGATCAACGCCCACGTGCGCACCAAGGGCCGTTCCATCCGCGTCTTGGCGCCCGTCGCTTCCGGCGGTAACGCCTTGGTCGTCCGCAAAGGCTCGCCCCTGCGCTCTCCGGCTGATTTCCGGGGCCATCGTATTGCCACTCCGCAGCTCGGCAACACGCAGGACGTCGACGCCCGCGTCTGGCTGCGTTCCGGCGGCCTCAATATCACCATCGCCGGCGGCGATGCTCAGGTACTTCCAGCGCAGAATGCCGAACTCATTGCGCTCTTCAAACGTGGCGACGTCGATGCCGCCTGGACGGTCGAACCTTGGGTGACGCGTCTGGTGGATGATTTCGGCGGCGAGGTTATCGTCGAGAACCGCGATTCAATCATCACCGTGCTGGCCGCTTCGCAGAAGGCCCTCGATGCCAAGGGTGAAGCAGTGCAGGCCTTCGTGCGTTCGCACTTCCTGCTGCGCGACCGCTTGGCCGCGGACCCGGTCTTGCTCGAGCGTCTGTCACGCGAAGCCTTGGGCGCCGAATCGCGTTCCGCCGCGCCGAAAGCCGAACTCATCTCCTCCGCGCTGCGCCGGATCCGCTGGGATCAGCCCGAAGACCCCGCCCTCCGGCTGCGTCGCCTGACGGACTCTTTCGCGAAGGCCCAGTCCGACTCGCGCGCCTGCGGTCTCCTCGCCGGCGAAGCCCCGGTGGCGCCTTTGTTGCAGGCTCTGGTCGCCGACCTCCCCGCTGTCCGCAAGTAACCCGCCTTGCTTTCTTTGACCTTGTTCCCGCTAATCTCACGCGTCCATGCCGGCTAACCCGTCCAGTGAATCCCATTCTCAGCTCACGCTGAGCCACGTGACCAAGCGTTTCAATGGACGCGCCGGTCTCGTCACGGCCGTGGAGGACATCAACCTGCAGGTGAAGGAAGGCGAATTTCTCGTGCTCGTCGGTCCGTCGGGTTGCGGTAAATCTACCCTACTTAGTCTGCTCGCCGGATTGGAACAGGTCGACGAAGGTTCGATCAAGCTCGATGGCGCCGATGTCGTCGAGCCCGGCCGCGACCGCCTGGTGATGTTCCAGCAGGACGCACTCTTCCCGTGGCTCGACGCCCTGGAGAACGTGCTCTTCGGACTGCGCCTCAAGCCGGGTCTCACCGACGCGGAGCGCACCGAAGCCGCTCGCTACTACCTCGACCTCGTCGGCTTGGCCGACAAGGAGAAGGCCCATCCGCACGAACTTTCCGGCGGTATGCGCCAGCGCGTCGCGCTCGCCCGTTCGCTCGCCCCTAATCCGCGCGTGCTCCTGATGGACGAGCCTTTCTCCGCCCTCGACGCCCTGACGCGCGACCAGCTTTACGGCGACATCCAGAAGATTTTCACGCAGCGCAAGAAGACCATCGTGCTCGTGACGCATAACATCCGCGAAGCGGTCTGCCTCGGCGACCGTGTCGTGCTCCTTTCGCCCAATCCGGGTCGCATCCGTCAGGTTTTTAATATCGACCTGCCGCGTCCGCGCCGAATCAACGATCCGGCCCTGGCCACGCTCGCCGCCGACATTACCACCGCCCTTTCCGCCCACCTCGCCGAACCGAAGGAGGGCCTCGTATGAAAACCCCTCGCGCGCTCGTCCCCCTCGTCATCGGCCTGCTGATCCTCGGTGGCTGGGAGTGGTTCGTCCGGTCCGGTCGCGTCGACGATGTCCTGGTCCCAGCGCCGACGCAGATCGGCGAATGGTTCTGGTCCGCGCTCCGTGACGGCTCCTTGGCTTCGGCCACCTGGGTCACGATGCGTCGCCTCATGCTCGGGTTCGTCATCGGCGCCGCCATCGGCATCCCCGTCGGAGCGCTCTGCGCCCGATCCAGCCTCGCCCGCGACACCATCGGTATCCTCTCGCTCGGACTCCAGACGCTTCCCTCGGTCTGCTGGGTGCCGGTCGCGATCATCGCCTTTGGCCAGAACGAAGCCGCTGTCCTGTTCGTCGTCGTGATGGGTACGGTCTGGGCCGTGGTCATCGCGGTGCAGGAATCCGTGCTCTCCGTGCAGCCGCTTTACCTTCGCGCGGCGATGACCATGGGCTCCCGCGGCTGGCACCTCTGGCTCCGCGTGATCTTCCCGGCGGCTTTGCCGGGCGTCATCAGTGGCCTCAAGCAGGGCTGGGCCTTCGCCTGGCGTTCGCTGATGGCGGCCGAAATCTTCGTGGTGATTCTCTCGGGCTTCGGCCTGGGGTCCCTTCTGCATGCCGGCCGTGAGCTGCTGCGCATGGATCAGGTCGTGGGAGTGATGCTTGTCGTCGTGGGTGTCGGCCTGCTGGCGGACCTCATCTTCTTCTCCCCGATCGAGCGATGGTTACGTCGTTCCCGCGGGCTGGAGCGCTAAGCCGCCGCCTTTCCTCCTCGCCCTCGGGGTCGGGGAGGCCCTAGCGTAGGGTAAATGTTTATCGACGAAGCCAAGGTTGAACTGAAGTCCGGTGACGGCGGCCACGGCTGCGTCAGCTTCCGTCGTGAGAAATTCATCCCGAAGGGTGGACCCGACGGCGGTAACGGCGGCAAGGGCGGCGACGTCGTGCTGGTCTGCGACCGTAATGAAGGCGACCTCCAGGCCTACCGATGGCAGCCGCACCGTCGCGCCCGCAATGGCGCGCCCGGCCAGGGACGCCAGTGCGCGGGTCCCGATGGCGGCGACCTGATTCTGCCGGTGCCTCCGGGCACGCAGGTCCTCGAAGAGGGCTCCAACCGTCTCGTAGCTGAACTCACCGAACACGGCGAACGCGTCGTGCTCCTCGCCGGCGGCAAAGGCGGCATGGGCAACATGAACTTCAAGAGCTCGGTCAATCAGGCTCCGCGTCGCACCACCCCCGGCTACCCGGGCGAAGAAGGCAGCTTCCGTATCGTACTCAAGACGATCGCCGACATCGGCCTCGTGGGCTACCCGAACGCAGGCAAGTCGACCCTCACGAATCTCCTTACGGCCGCCCGCCCGAAGATGGCACCGTATCCGTTCACGACCCTTCACGTTAACGTGGGCGTGATCGATTACACCGACCGCTTCGACCGCATCGTGATGGCCGATATTCCGGGACTCATCGAAGGTGCGCACGAGAACCGCGGCCTCGGCCACCAGTTCCTTCGTCACGTCGAGCGCTGCTCGCTCTTGGTCTTCATCATCGACATGGCCGGCAGCGAGAACCGCGAGCCGTGGGATGACCACCGCATCCTCGAGCGCGAACTTCGACTCTACTCGCCGATCCTCGCCTCGAAGCCGCGTATCATCGTGGCCAACAAGATGGACCTTCCGGCCGCCGCTGCGAAGCTGAAGAAGTTCCAGGAACGCGTGAAGGACATGGTCATCCCGATCTCTTGTTACTCCCAAGAAGGCATCCAGGAGTTCCGCGATAAGCTCTGGGCCGCCGTCAAGGGTCCTCTCGATCAGCGCCCGAAGGCGCCTGCTCCTTACGTCGAACCTGCCGTGGCCAAGCGCCTGGCGAAGGTCCACTCCGCCAAGGTCGTCACCCCTAAGGCGAAGGCCAAGCCGGTAGTCATGAAAGCCGCCAAGCCTGCCAAGGCGAAGAAGGCTGCTCCGAAATCTAAGCCAGTCGCCAAGAAGGCCAAAGTCGTCTCCAAGAAGCCTCTCGTGAAAAAGGTTTCCAAGCCGGTCGCGAAGAAGCAGCCGGTCAAGGTCGTGCCCAAGAAGAAGGCCGCCCCGGTGAAGAAGGCGGCCTCGAAGTCGAAGGCGAAGAAGAAGTAAGTTACTTCTTCTCCGATGCGCCCTTGAGTTCCTTGAACTTGAGGGACTCGGAGTTGAGGCAGTAGCGCAGGCCGGTCGGGGCCGGACCGTCTTCGAACACGTGGCCGAGGTGGCAATCGCAGCGGGCGCACAGAATCTCGGTGCGGCTCATGCCGTGACTTGAATCGGTGATGGTGGCGATATTCTCCTTGGAGACGCCTTGGAAGAAACTCGGCCAGCCGGTGCCAGAGTTGAACTTGGCGTTGGACGAGAAGAGCGGGAGATCACAGCAGACGCAGTGGTAGGTGCCGCTCTTTTTGTTATCGAGCAGGGTGCCGCAGAACGGGCGCTCGGTGCCCTTGGCGCGCGTGACGAAATACTGATCCGGCGTGAGCATCGCCGCCCATTCGGCGTCGGTCTTGACGACCTTGTCCACGAGCGTGGGCTTACCAATCCCGCCCTTACCGTCGTCGAGCGTGACGAGCACTTGGGTTACTTTGGCTTTGGCGGATTCTTTCATGGGCTTGATTTCAGGAGAGGGGGTGGCCGCGGGCTTCTTGTCACCGGCGGCGGAGAGGGTGTAGGTGAGCGCGGCGAGGACGCCGACGCCGGCGGCGAGGAACCAGGTTTTCGTATTCATAGTCTTAGCTGAAGGATTTGCCGCAACCGCAGGTGCTGCTGGCGTTGGGGTTGCGGACTTCGAAGCCCTTACCGTGCAGGCCGTCGTCGAAATGAACAGTGGAACCGTCGAGGTAGGCGTGGCTGGTCGGGTCGATGAGGATCTTCATGCCCTGGCTTTCGAACTCGAGGTCGTCGACCTTGCGCACGTCGAAGGCCATACCGTATTCGAAGCCGGAGCAACCGCCGGTTTCCACGAGGACGCGAAGGAGGGACTCAGGGTTGGCCTGGGCTTTCTGGAGCACCTGGATCTGCTGGGCAGCGGCTTCGGTGAGGTTGATCATGCCTTTAAGTTTAGGGGCATTCGGCGGGAGTCAAGGGGCGGTCGCCGTCCGGGGCTTTTCCTTGGCTAATCCGGCCGCTGGGATAGGGTTCTGGTACCCCTCCTATGTCATCCGTCTTTGTTCGTATCCTAGCCCTGTCCGTACTGCTGGCCTTCGCGTTCAATTTCGTGATGATGGTGGTCGTGGCCTTGGTGGGTTGGGATTCGGGTACGTTGAACCTGAAAGATTTGCTTGGAGCCGGTGTCTTCGAAGCCTCCGGGAAGGAATGGTTCTGGATCCTGCTGCTTTGGGCCTTCGCACTTCTGCAGTCCTGCTTGTTGCTTCTGCCTCTACCGGTCGCTCCGTCGACGGGCGGTAAGACTCCGCTCGGACCCCGCGTCATCGCCGCCGCTTTTCTCGGGGGGCTATTCATTGCGACCCCGCTGCTCGCTTCGGTCGACCTCTATTATCTTTCGGCGCAGGCCAACCCGAAGGATTTTAATTCGGAGCCCTATGTACTGGGCGCCTTGGCGGTCTGGGTGGCGTCGTGGCTAATCTGGACGCCAATCCTCCTGCACCGTTCCCGCGGCCAAGCCGATGCGGTGGAGCGCTTCGTCGGCAAGAACATCGCGGGATCCGCGGTGGGACTGGCCCTCTGCTTGCCTTGGTATTTCGTGCTGCGCCGCAAGCAGTCCTGTTTCTGCGGACTCGGCACGTTCTGGGCCCTAGTCCTGGGACTCTGGTCGCTGCTCGTGATTGGTGGTCCGCTGCTCTTTGTGCTCGCCCGTGACCGTCGAATTCGCGCCGGTGTGCGCGAGGGCTAAACTCAGAGCGCGCAGCCCTGCTGCGTCTCGCGCGTGGGTCTCGCGATGAGCCCGCGGTGCGGCTCGTCCGGATAGGCTTCGCCGGCGCGCGCTCCCAGTAGGTGCGCGTCACAGCACTTGAGGAGGTCCGGGAGGTTGTCGGTCCGGCGCATGTCGTGCAGGAACTTGCCTTCGGTATCGACGGCGAGTCCGACGAAGTTGAGGAATTTCTTGAGGCGCCCAGCCTGCTTGTCGGTGGCCTTGGCCGCATCGCAGCATTCGTCGGCGAGCTCCTGAATATAGGTCCGCACGTCGGTGAGCGTGGGCACGAACGGCGTTTGGCCCTGCTGAACTTCACGCCACTGGCGGAAGATCCACGGGTTCCGGATGGCGTGGCGGCCCATCATCATACCGTAGGCCTTGGTCTCGGATGCGAGACGCTGGGCCTTGGCGGCCGAGGTGACGTCGCCGTTGGCGATGACGGGGCATGGGACGGCTGCCACGGCCTTGGCGATGGCGACGTAATCGACTTCTGACCAATAGAGCCCTTTGACGGTGCGGCCGTGCACGGTGAGGAGGTCGACCTGATGCTTGGCGACGATGGCGAGAATCTCGTCGAAGCGTTCCTGTCCATCGAAGCCGATACGCATCTTGACGGTGAAGAGTCCGGGAATCTCCTGCCGCATCGCGCCGATGAGCTCGTCAATTTTAGCGGGGTCGCGCAGGAGGCCGCCGCCGACATTCTTGCGATATACCTTGGGCGCGGGGCAACCCATATTGAGGTCGATGCCGGCGACGGGCAGCTTCCCCAGCTCGCGGATGGTGCGGAGCATGTGCGGGGTATCTTCACCGATGAGCTGCGCGAAGACCGGTCGACCGGTACCGTGGTTCACGACTGAGTCGACGATATGCTTCTCGGGCGTCGAGCTCTCATGGACGCGGAAATATTCGGTCACAAACCAATCGGGTGCACCGCGACGTCCGATGACGCGCATGAAGCCGGTGGTAGTGACGTCCTGCATCGGCGCGAGCACCGAAGGACGCGTGCCGGCAACGGCGGGGACTGGCAGGGGGCCGCTCACGCCTGCTTGCGCAGGCGCGCGAGCATGTCCGCCATGTCGTCGCAGACGTCGAGGACGTTCTTGGCGATGAACACCGGGCGCTTGGCCTTCACGGCGAGCACGAGGGCGTCGCTGGGACGCGCGTCGACTTCCGCGATCTTGCGCGCGACGGGGCCTTCCTGACCGAGCAGGATGCGGGCGAAGAAGACGCCATCCTTGACGTCGACGATAGCCACGTGGACCACGCCAGCGTCCAGTCCGAGCAGGAGATGGAGCATGAGATCATGGGACTGCGGGCGGTCCGGCACGCGGCCGTCCAAGGCGCCCTGGAGGGCCTCGCCGACGGCGGGGTCGACCTGGATGACCATGGTCTTCGCGGCGGTCACGAGGAACACGGCGGTGCCTCCCTTGACGGGGATGACCTCGATGCCGGTGACGGGCACTGCCTCCAACTTGCTCATGCCCCAAGGTGTGCCCGCCGAGGCCGTCCCGCAAGCCCTCGCTGCTTAGGGCGTAGGGTTGCCTTGAAATCGGCCTCCGTTCCCGCACGGTGTAAGCGTGCACCCCTTCCTTGCCGACGAGTTCCTTTTCGACTGGAGCAGCCTGAAGCCCGAACACGTCGAGCCGGATATCCGCGAGGCCCTGCGCCGTGCCCGCGCCAACGTCGATGGGTTCAAGCAGACGAAGGGAGCCGACCTTACTTACGCCCAGGTGCTGCTAGGCTTCGAGGCCACGACCAAGGAACTCTCCCGCTCCTGGGGTCTAGTCTCGCACCTCGACTCCGTCCTGAACTCGCCCGAACTCCGCAAGGCCTACAATGCGATGATGCCTGAGGTCACGGCGTTCTTCACGTCGCTGACGCTTGACCCAGAACTCTGGGCGGTCTTCAAGGCCTATGCGGCCACCGCCGATGCGAAGGCGCTCACGGGCGTCCGCCGCCGTTTCCTGGAGGAGACGATGGCCGATTTTGAAGAGAATGGAGCCGATCTGCCGGCGGAAGGGAAGGCGCGTCTGGCGACCCTCAACGCCCAGCTCGCGGAGAAGACGCAGAAGTATTCCGAGAACGTGCTGGATTCCACCAACGCGTGGGAACTCTTCATCGATGACGAGAAACGCCTCTCCGGCCTGCCTGCCGGTGCGCTCGCCGCGGCCAAGCAGTCTGCGACCGCCAAGGGTAAGCCGGAAGCTTGGCGCCTCACGCTGCAGTCCCCCTCGGTCATCCCGGTGCTGCAATACGCCGACGACGAAGACCTGCGCCGCCAGTGCTGGGAAGGCCTCGGTCAGGTTGGCCTCAAGGACGCTTGGGACAATACCGCGCTCGTCGGCGAGATCCTCGCCCTGCGTCACGAAAAGGCCCGCCTACTGGGCAAGAAACACTTTGCCGACTTCACCACGGCTCGCCGTATGGCCCGCACGGGCGACACGGCGCTCAAGTTCATCGAGGACATCGGCCTGCGTATTCGCCCGAAATTCCAGGCTGAAGGCGTCGAGCTCGAGCAATACCGCGCCGCCAAGGTCGGTGACGCGCTGCGTTCGCTGCACCCGTGGGAATTTGGCTACTGGTCCGAGAAGATGCGTCGCGAGAAATATGATTTCGACGACGAGGCCTTGCGCCCGTGGTTCCCGGTCGACGGCGTGATCGCCGGCATGTTCCGCCTCTTCGGCGGCCTCTTTGGCATCCAGGTCGTCGCCCGCGATACCTACCATGTCGACCAGGCCACCGGCGCGAAGACCGTCGTCCGGGCCGCTGAACCGCGCGTCGACGGCGCACCGATCTGCGTCTGGCATCCTGAGGTCCGCTTCTACGAAGTGCGCGACGGAGGCCGTCTGCTGGGCTCTTTCTACACCGACTGGTTCCCGCGTGAATCGAAGAGGGGAGGGGCTTGGATGAATTTCTTCCGCACCGGCGGCCCGCGTCCCGATGGTTCGTTCGCTCCGCACCTCGGCCTGATGTGCGGCAACTTCACGCCGCCCGTTGCCGGTAAGGAGGCGCTGCTCAACCACGACGAGGTCACCACGGTCTTCCACGAGTTCGGTCACCTGCTTCACCACCTCCTCAGCGAGGTCGAAGTCGAATCCCTCTCCGGCGTGCGCGTCGCCTGGGACTTCGTCGAGCTGCCCTCGCAGATTCTCGAGAACTGGTGCTGGGAAGAAGAGTCCCTCGCCGTCTTCGCCCGTCACCACGAGACCGGCGCCCCGTTGCCATCCGACCTCCTGGCCAAGCTCGATGCCGCCGCCAACTTCCGCGCCGCCTCGACCTGCATGCGCCAGCTCGCCTTCTCCAAGCTCGACCTCGACCTGCATATCCGGGCCGAGGAGCTCCGCGGCCGCGACCTGGACTCCCATTGGAACGAGGACTTCGCCGACTGGCAGGCCCGGACCACCCGTCGCGGTCCGGCCATGGCCCGCCGGTTCAACCACCTGTTCTCGGACGCCACAGGCTACGCCGCCGGCTATTATTCTTACAAGTGGGCCGAAGCCCTCGAGGCCGACGCCTTCACTCGCTTCCTCAAGGAGGGGGTCCTGAACCCCCAGGTGGGGCGGGAACTGAGGGCCAAGGTGCTCTCCAAGGGTAATTCTGAGCCGGCCGAGACACTCTTCCGGGATTTCATGGGCCGGGACCTCGATCCAGAGGCCCTTTTGGAGCGCGACGGGCTGGCCTGAGCCCGCCTCCCCCCGCGGAGTGCCCTGAATCCCGCAATAATTGGGTAACGGAGGCTTATTCCCCTTGCACAAGGGCCTATTTTCCTATGCGTAAGGCCTTTACAGATGAATCTCCGTAACATCGCAGTCATTGCTCACGTCGACCATGGCAAAACGACCCTGACCGACCGACTTCTCTACCAGTCCGGCATGTTCCGTGCCGAGGACCTCGACAAGCTCGCCGGCGGCCAGCACGGCCTGATCATGGACTCGGGCGACCTCGAGCGCGAACGCGGCATCACGATCACCGCCAAGAACTGCGCGATCAAGTGGACCGACCCTCGCGACCAGAAGGAATATAAGATCAACCTGATCGACACCCCAGGCCACGCCGACTTCGGCGGCGAAGTCGAACGCGTGCTCAACATGGCCGACGGTTGCCTCTTGGTCGTCGACTCCTTCGAAGGCCCGATGCCTCAGACCCGCTTCGTGCTTTCCAAGGCGCTCGCCCTCGGCCTCAAGCCCATCGTCGTCATCAACAAGATCGACAAGTCCTCCGCCCGCCCGGACGCCGTCGTCGACGAAGTCTTCGACTTGCTCGTCGCCCTCGACGCCCCGGAGTCCGCCCTCGATTTCCCGATCATCTACGCTTCTGGCCGCGAAGGCTGGGGCACCCTCGATCGTGCCAAGACCGTGGAAGGCAAGCGCCCGACGGACCTGATGGACCTCTTCTACACCATCGTCGACAAGATCCCTGAGCCCTACGCCGAAGGCTCCTCCCGTGGTGCCGCCGCTGGCTTTAAGTCCCGCGCCGAGGCTCTCGCTAACCCCCTTCAGATCATGGTGACCGCCATGCTTTACTCCGACTACGTTGGTCGTATCGCTGTCGGCCGCGTCACCGCTGGTAAAATCGCTCCTGGCATGCCTGTCATGATGGTCACCCGTAACGGCGAGCAGTTCAAACAGCGCGTCCTCGAAGTCGAAGTCTTTGAAGCCCTCGGCCGCGTTAAGGCACTGGAAGTGTCTGCCGGCGACATCTGCGCCGTCATCGGCCTCGACCACGTCGAAATCGGTGCGACCATCACGGACCAAGAGGATCCCCGTCCGATGACGCCTGTCAGCGTCGACGAGCCCACCGTGACCATGGCTTTCCGCGTCAACGATTCGCCCTTCGCGGGTCGCGACGGCAAGTTCGTCACCGGCCGTCAGGTCGGCGAGCGCCTCATCAAGGAACTCGAGAAGAACGTCGCCCTCCGCGTTGATCGCGAAGTCGGCGCCGACTCCTGGAAGGTCTCCGGCCGCGGCCTGATGCACCTCGGCGTGCTCATCGAAACGATGCGCCGCGAAGGTTATGAACTCTCCGTGGGCAAGCCCACCGTGATCATGAAGCAGATCGATGGCGTCGAGTGCGAGCCCGTCGAAACCCTCGCTGTCGATTGCCCCGAAGCCTCCCAGAGCGACGTGATGTCCCTCGTCCTCGGTCGTCGTGGCGAGCTCCGCTCGATGGACGCCAAGGCCGGCACCAGCGGCTGGATCCACATGGAATTCAAGGTTCCTTCCCGCGCCCTCTTCGGTCTGCGCACCCTGATGCTCACCACCACCCGTGGCGAAGCCGTCATGTACCACAATCTCCTTGGTTATGAGCCGGTCCGCGGCGAAGCCCCTCACCGCGCTGCCGGCGTGATGATCGGTGGAGAAGGAGGCGCCGTCACGGCCTACTCCCTCGACCGTCTGTACGACCGTGGCGACTTCTTCGTGAAGCCGACCGACGAAATCTACATGGGTCAGATCGTGGGCGAGCATTGCAAGGACAACGACCTCGAGATCAACCTCGTCATCAATAAGAAGCTCTCGAACGTGCGTGCTTCCGGTTCCGACGACGCGGCCAAGATCAAGCCGATGCGCCAGATGTCCCTCGAGGCCTGCCTCGAATACATCGAGTCCGACGAGATGGTCGAAATCACCCCGAACTTCATCCGCATGCGCAAGCGTTACCTCACGGAAAACGAGCGCAAGCGCTTCGATAAGTAAGCTAGCCCGCGAGGGTCAGTTGAAACCGATGACCGCCATCCGCGAGGATGGCGGTTTTCATTTGCCACCTTGCCGACGGGAGGCGCGCCGCGACTTTCTCGGGCCATTCCACGACCACGTTCCAGGGAGACTTTGCCAGGTCCCAGATCAACAGGTCGTCAAAAGCTTCCGGTTGCGTTAGCCGATAGGCGTCGACGTGGAAGACTTGGCGGCGGCCTTCGTAGACATTGAGCAGTGCGAAGGACGGGCTGGTGATGTCGCCCGTGACGCCCAGGCCGCGGACCAGGCCGCGCACGAAGGTCGTCTTGCCCGCACCGAGGTCGCCCTCGAGGGCCAGCACGGTGTCCGCAGGCAGCAGGGCCGCGAACGCCTCGGCCGCCCGCTCGGTCTCTTCGCCCGAACGGGTGACGAGTCCGGCAGTCCAAGTCGCGAGTGCGGCGGGTGAGCCCATGGGCGCAGTCTTTGTCGCGGCCTAACGTCAGGCAACCTGCAAACAAAAGACCCGGCCGACTGGCCGGGTCTGGTGGGCGCTGGGTGCGTCGCTTACGAGACGATGCCGAGGGGCTTGATGGTCTTCCAGCCGCCGCGGGTGAAGTCGGGGCACTGGATAGGCATGCTGCCATCCTTCACGGACTTGGCGGAGATCTCGAGGATCGCGGACCAGTCGGCCGCATCGTACACGGTCATGTCGGGGGTGATGCCCTGACGTAGGCAGTCGAGCATGCGGTAGGCCATGACGAAATCCATGCCGCCATGTCCGCCGACCTTCTTGCCGAGCTCGCCGATCTTCGTGATCAGTGGGTGTTGGTTGGCTTTCATGAACTTGGCGAGTTTCTCCTTCTCGTAGGTCCACTCGTGGCTACTGCGCTTCTCCTTCGGGTCGAGGATGGGGTGCTTGTTGTCCGCGTCGACCGCGAGGCGGCCGGGGTAGCCGAAGAACGTGGCCTGGGTGCCGCAGAGGGCGTTGATGCGTGAGTAGGGGCGAGGGCTCACGACGTCATGCTGGATCATGATGGTGCGCCCGAGCTGCGTCTTGATGATCGAGGTGTTCATGTCGCCGCAGACGAACTTCTCGTCCTTATGCTTGCCGCCGTTCGGCTGATGCTTATCGCGGAACTGGGTGAGGTTGAACTCGGGCGAGGAGACGGACACCACGAACTTGAACGCGTCGCCGCGGCCGATATTCATGTACTGTGCCACCGGGCCGAGGCCGTGCGTGGGGTACAGGTTGCCGTCCATGAAGCGATGGTAGTCGCGGCGCCAGTCGCCTTCGCTGCCGAGGCTCCAGAGGACGCCGCCGCCAAGGTTATGGATGTAGGCGCACTCGGCATGCTTGAGGTCGCCGAAGAAGCCCTGGCGGGCGAGGTTCAGCACGAAGAGCTCTTCGTCGCCGTAGCAGCAGTTCTCGATGATCGAGCAGTGGCGCTGGGTCTTTTCAGCCATGTCCACGAGCTGCCAGCACTGGTCGACGGTGACGGCCGGGGAGACCTCGATGAAGGCATGCTTGCCCTTTTCCATGACCTTGAGGGCCATCGGCACGTGCCACTCCCAAGGGGTGGCGACGAAGACGACGTCGATGTCGTCGCGTTCGAGCATCTTCTCCCAGGCGTTCTCGTCGCCGAAATACATGGCGGGCTCCTTGCCGGTGATCTTCTTGACGTTGGCCGCGGCGCTCTTGGCGCGGGCTTCAACGATATCGCAGACGGCGACGACTTCGGCGAACGGGATGTTGGCGGCGGAGTTCACGTGGGAACGTCCGCGGTTGAGGCCGATGACGGCGACCCGGACTTTCTCGATGGGCTTGGTCGTCAGGTCCCAGACGGGCTTGTTGCCGGCCGGACGGGGACGCGTCGTGGAGATGTCACGTGCATCGAGGAGCTTGAGGTCGCGGGGATCTGGCTTCGCTTCGGCGGACGGGACGGCGCTGAGGCCAAGGCCGAGGCCGGCGAGGGCGCCGAGTTTAAGGAAGTCGCGTCGGTTGGAGTTTTCGGGGAGGTTCATGGCGGAGTAGGGTTAGGGGTGGGGGTAGGGTCAGGAAATGATGGGGAGGGGTTTGAGTGTCTTCCAGCCGCCGCGGGTGAAGTCGGGGTAGGCGACCGGGATGCTGCCATCGCGGACGGAACGGTCAGAGAGGTCGACTAAGGCTGACCAGGAGGCGGCATCGTAGACGGTGAGGTCGGGCGTGATACCCTGGCGGATGCAGTCGAGGAAACGGGTGCTCATCACGTGGTCCATGCCGCCGTGGCCGCCGACCTTCTTGGCTTCGACCATCAGCTTCTTGAGGAGGGGGTGCATGTTCGCGGCCATGAACTTCTTCAGTTTATCGCCTTCGTAGGTCCAGGAGTGGCTATTCCGCTTTTCCTTCGGGTCGAGCAGCGGGCTCGCGTTGTCAGCGTCGATTGCCAGGCGGTTCGGATAGCCGGCGAAGGTGGCGAGGGAGCCGCTGAGCAGATTCCCGCGCGTGTAGGGGCGCGGGCTGGTGTTGTCGTGTTGGATGACGATGGTGCGGCCGAGCTCGGTCTTCACGATTGAGGTGTTCATATCACCGCAGACAAACTTCTGATCCTTGGAGCGGTCGCGGTCCGGCTTCACGCGCTCACGTAGCTGGGAAAGGCCGAACTCGGGTGAAGAGACGGACACGGCGTACTTGAAGGCGTCGCCGCGGCCGATGCCCATGTATTGGGAGATCGTACCGAGGCCATGCGTGGGGTAGACGTTGCCCTGAAGTAGCGTGGAATAGTTACGACGCCATTCCCGTTGCGCATCGAGGAAGGTGAAGCCCTTGGGGCCGGTACCGGTGCCGCTGACACGTTGGTCGTGGATGTAGCCGCATTCGCCGTGCTTGAGGTCGCCGAAGAAGCCTTGGCGGGCGAGATTAAGGACGAAGAGCTCTTCTTCGCCGTAGCAGCAATTTTCGAGGATTGGGCAATGGCGCTGGTATTTTTCAGAGGCGTCGACGATATCCCAGCACTCGTCAACCGTCAGCCCGCAGTTCACTTCGATGAAGGCGTGCTTGCCAAGCTCCATGGAGCGGATCGCCATCGGCTTATGCCATTCCCAGGGCGTGGCGACGTAGACGACGTCGATGTCGTCGCGTGCGACCATCTTCTCCCAGACGTTCTCATCGCCGCTGTAAATGATAGGCGTCTTGCCGGTCTTCTTGCGGACGACTTCGGCCTGCGCCTTGGCGCGATCATCGAGGATGTCACACACGGCGACGACTTCGGCGAAAGGCGTAGAGGCAACCGAGGCCACGTGAGAGGAACCGCGGTTCAGGCCGATGATACCCACGCGGACCTTCTCGATGGGCTTCGTCGTCAGGTCCCAGACAGGCTTATTGCCGGCGGGGCGCGGGCGAGGCGCACCGATATCGGCTGCGGCGCGATGCTTTAGCTGGGAGGGATCTGGCTTCGCTTCCGCGGAAGAAATTGCGCTCAGGCCGAAGCCGAGACCCGCGAACGCGCTGAGCTTCAGAAAATCGCGACGGTTACCGGGTTCGAGGGGTTCCATGGGGTATCTTCAAGACAGCAAAGCTGGCCCGTGGTTGCAACGGATTTGGCCGACCACCCTCGTCAAATCACCAGCTTATGAAGCCTTGGGCTCCTTTAATCCCGAAGACCGCCAAATTACGAACGGTATGAGCCATAAAACACGGTAGCAACGAACGGTCCGGGTTCAGCGGATTGAAGCGCACGACGTAGAGCCAGAGCGACGTGATGAAGGCGAAGACGGCGTTCACCTGGCCTTCGGGTTCGCTGAGGTCGAAATTATGGATGAGCGCGAAGACGAGCGAGCCGATGATCATCAGTGCGAGTAGCTTGCGGCCGAACAGTTCACCTGGAGCGACGAAGCCGCGGAAAAGCATTTCTTCGACGACGGAAGCGCCGAGCAGCTGGAAGATGAAGATCGCCGGCAGCACGCTTTGCATCTCGGTGAGCCCGGCACGTTTCTCGACGGCGGCTTCGGCGATGGTGATCAGGATGGTGCCAGCGGCGGCGATGAAATAAGCACTCTTCGGGGCGTAGGTCGTGCCGGGCCAGAACTTCTCCGGCTCGCCGGACAGCGTACGCTTGCGGCGTTCGCGTGCCCAGGCGACGAGCACGAATAGCCCGAGGGCGCAGTAGAGCAGGGCTTTGATAGCGGTCAGGTCCATGGAATCAGCGCACGCCGAGCACCCAGGCGCGGTAGCCGGGTGAAGCGTGGTCGGCCGCGAAGGCGAGCCATTGCGGTACGGCGTAAGGGTGGCGGGCGTGGACCCATGATTCGAGGTCGGCTCCCTTGGCCGCAGCGTACTTGAAGGTCACGCGGAACTCGTCCTCGCTCTCGACCTTGCCTTCCCAGGTGTAATGGGAGCGGATCGGACCGTCGACCTGCGCACAGGCGGCGAGCCCGGCGGCCACCGCATCGGCGGCGAGTCGGTCGGCTTCGTCGCGGGAGGGCAGGGTCGTCAGGGCGATGCTAACGGCTTCAGTCATTCGCTTCGCTGTCGGGCTTCAGGTAGCGCTCCGTGATGATCTCAATCAGCATGTCGCGCGCCTCCTTCACGGAGTCGACATGGATGTAGAGGTCGCGGTCTTCCGGCGAGACCATGCCCCATTCCTGAAAGGCCTCGAAGTTGATGGTGTCCTTCCAGAAGGCGGAACCGAAGAGCAGCACCGGGAATTGCTTCTTGGTCTTCTTCGTCTGGATCAGCGTGAGCATCTCGAAGAGCTCGTCCATCGTGCCGAAGCCGCCCGGGAATGCCACGAGGGCCTTGGCGAGGTAGAGGAACCAATACTTGCGGACGAAGAAGTAGTGAAACTCTAGGTCGAGCTCGGGCGTGATGTACGGATTATGTTCCTGTTCGAAGGGCAGGGCGATACCGAGTCCGACCGAGCGACCGCCGGCTTCGTGAGCGCCGCGGTTGGCGGCTTCCATGATGCCAGGTCCGCCGCCGGAGCAGACGAGGAAGCGCTGCCACTCAGGAAGCGTGAGCGACCACTTGGTCATCTCGAAAGCGAGCTCGCGGCAGGCTTCGTAATAAGCGGAGCTACGTAGGTCGATCTCCGCGACGCGGACGCGATGGGCGCATTCGGCGTCGGTGCATGTGCCGCTCGCGGCCATGGCTTTGGCTTCTTCGAGGCGCTTGCGGGCGACTTCCGGGGGGAGCGTGCGCGCGGAGCCGAACATTACGACGGTGTTGCGGACGCCGTATTTCTTGAAGCGCAGATGCGGCTCGGTCATCTCCGTCAGCACGCGGATGCCACGGGCCTGGGGGCTGGTCATGAACTCAGGGTTCAGGTAGGCCCGGGGCGGGGTGGGCCTTAGTTTGCCTTTTTCCGGGCTCATGGGCCCATCCTCCCCCTCCTGAGGCCATCTGCCAAGCCGGGAAGCGTGGGGCTTGACACCCTCGGTGGGGTGTCCTTGGCTGTTCCTTTACAGCCATGCATCCGACCTATCGTCCGTCAAAGATCTCCCGCGCCCGCAAGTGCGGTTTCCGCGCCCGTTCCAAGACCCCCGGTGGCCGTAAGGTTCTGGCCAAGCGCCGTGCCATCGGTCGCAAGCGCCTCGGCGCCTCCTAAGCCCCATGCGTCTCCCGCGGGAGCGTCGAATTCGCGCCTCGGCCGATTTCAACCGCCTCCGCCAAGAAGGCTCGCGACTGGATTGCGGGCCTTTTCTTTTGAATTTTCGCCAGACGGGCGAGAAGGGTAAAGCCCGTTTCGCCGTCATCGCGGCCAAGAAGAACCTGCCGCGGGCGGTCGATCGCAACCGGGCTAAGCGCCTGTCACGTGAGCTTTTCCGGACCGACGAGGCCGCCTTCCCCTCGGGCTGGGAGGTCGTGCTGGTCATTCGTTCAGGCATGCTGAAGCGGTCGCTGGCCGAGCTCCGTAAGGTCTATGCAGCGGCGGCCATCCGAATTCTGGCGGCGAAGACTGGCCCAGCCGCATGAGCGAGCCTCGCCCTTCTTTGCTGGCTCGTCTGGCCTTGGGTGCCGTCCATTTCTACCAGCGTTTCCTTTCGAAGCCGCTCCACCTGATTCCTGGCACGGGTTGCCGCTATCACCCTACCTGCTCGTGTTATGCAGCCACGGCCCTTGCGCGTTTTGGTTTCTTCAAAGGCGGATGGATGGGCTTCCGTCGGATTTGCCGATGCCATCCCTGGGGTGGCTCGGGTGTCGATGAGGTGCCTGAACGGTGAAGCCCAGTGGTGACCGTTTAATTGGCTCGCCCTGAGGTGGCGATTTTCTGACTAATCACCCTGTGAAATCGCTGTTCTCGAAGGTCCTGGGTTCGCGTCAGGGAGGCACCTTGCTCCTGGCTTCCAGTTACCTCCTTCTCGGCACGCTCCTTCGCCTCGGCCTGCTCGTGGCCTCGGCCGGTAGTGTGTCCTGGGGTCTGCCGACTTTCGCCGCCTTGCTCGTCGGGCTGTTGTTCGACCTCTTCATGGCCTGGCTCCTGACTTTGCCGATGGGCTTGTTTAGCACGGTCTGGCCAAGCTCCGGCGCCGGTTGGCTGCGCCTGCCGCTACGCGCGGCTTGGATCTTCGGCGCGTTCCTCTTCACGTTCTGGAAGATCTCCGAGATCCTCTTCTGGGAAGAGTTCGGTGTCCGCTTTAATTTCATAGCGGTCGACTACCTCGTCTACACGACCGAGGTGCTGAAGAATATCAAGGAGTCCTATAACCTTCCCCTGATCATCGCTATCGTGCTGGTCGTCGCGACGGGCCTTTTCCTTCTGTGGAGCCGCCTAGGCTTCGTCCGCCGCTGGGACGAAGGCGCCGCCGCCGACGTCACACCGCGCTGGCGTAATTTCGCTGTGCTGCTCGCGCCATTGCTCGCGATCCTGCTCGTCGCCTATTTCGTCGGCCGTCGCGACCTCAAGGCGGCCTCGACCGCCCATACTTCCGTCGGCGAACGCCTTACGGCCGGTCTCCGCCACATGGGTGACCCTCAGCCGGGTTGGGATAATAGCTACGATACCGAACTCGCGAAGAACGGCGAATACGCCTTCCTGGCGGCCTTCTGGGCCAACCAGCTCGAGTGGAAGCGCTTCTATCCATCGCGCCCTGACGCCGTCGCCCAGCTCCGCGCGACGCTCATCGCCCAGGGCGGCGAGCCGGCGAGCGCTGACCTCAACGATATCACCCGCCGCATCAAGGCCGCCGGACGACATGACGCGCGCCGTCTCAACGTGATCCAGATCACAATCGAGAGCCTGAGCGCCGAATTCCTCGGCTGCTACGGTTCGCCCGACTACGCCGCCAAGAACCTTACGCCGAACCTCGACCGCATCTCCCGCGAGTCGGTCTGGTTTTCCCGTTGCTATGCCGGCGGTACGCGCACCGTGCGCGGCATGGAAGCGCTCTCGCTCTCGATTCCGCCCATCCCGGGACAGTCCGTGCTGCGTCGCAAGGGCTGTGAAGACCTCACGACGTTGGGTTCGGTGCTGCGTACGCAAGGTTACGACACGGCCTTCATCTACGGCGGCGACGGGTTCTTTGATAACATGAACTACTTCTTCGGAGCCAACGGCTACCGGGTGGTGGATCTGCCTCGGCAGGAAGCCGCCGGCAAGAAGGCAACCTTCGGCAACGCCTGGGGCGCGTGCGATGAAGATGCGTTCGGCTGGTCATTGGAGGAAGCCGACAAGGCCCATGCCGCCGGCAAGCCCTTCCACCATTTCGTCATGACGACGTCGAACCACCGCCCATACACTTGGCCAGCGGGCAAGATCGACCCCAAGCTTGTCGACCGCGAGGGCGGGGTGGCCTACACGGATTACGCGATTGGGGCGTTCCTCAAGGCTGCTCAGGACAAGCCGTGGTTCAAGGATACGGTCTTCGTCATCGTGGCCGACCATTGCGCTTCCGTCGCCGGCAAGCGCGAACTCGAGATTCGCAAGTATGAGATCCCGCTCTTCATCTGGTCTCCGGGCAATATCGCCCCGCGTAAGTTCGACACGATGATGAGCCAGATCGATACCGCTCCCACGGTGCTCGGACTCCTCGGTACGAACTACCTCTCCCGATTTGTTGGCAGTGATGCGCTGAGCCCGACTTTCCGCCCGCGCGCCTTCATCAGTAACTACCAGAAGGTCGCCGTGCTTCGCCCGGACGGTCTGCTGACGGTGCTCAAGCCCGTGCGTCAGGCGGTGCAGTATAAGGCCGACCTCGCCACGGGCGGGCTGACCCCGGTCGCTTCCCCGGATACCACGGCGGTGGACGAGGCGATTATCCATTACCAGGCCGCCGACGATCTCTTTAACCATGGCGGACTCCAGAATCCCGCACGTTGATTGGCGTTCGTTCGTCGCGCCCGTCCTCGCGTTCGCCGCGATTGTGGTGTTCTTCGGTCTGCCTGGTCTGGGCGGTGAAGCGCTGGACCTCTGGCTCCAGTCGTTTTTCTGGAACGGCAAGGCCTGGCTGATCCCGCATGAGAACGCGCTCGGTCTGGCGATCGCCTACGATGGCCCGAAGGCGCTCATCATTATCTGGGCCTTGTTGCTCATCGGCGCCGCGATTTTCGCAAAACGCGTCCGCGTCCGTGCCTTATATCTCCTCGCCTGCCTCGCGGTGGTCTCGGTCGTCTGTACGCAGCTTCGGGCGGTCACCGGCATGGCTACTCCCTTGGAACTGAAGGCTTTCGGCGGCGTCCACGATCACCTCCTGCTTTTTCAGGCCAAGCCAGCGGGATATCCGAGCCACGCATTCCCGGCTGGTCATGCCAGCGGAGGTTTCGCGCTGCTGGGACTTTATTGGATCCTGAAGGGTCGCCGCTGGCGCGGCCTTGCGCTCGGCTTGGGCGTCGGCTGCTGGATGGGTTTCTATCAGGTGGCCCGCGGCGAGCACTTCCTGTCGCACACCCTCGCCACTGCCTCCTTGGCGTGGCTGCTCTGCGTCGGGCTGGCCTTCCTGCTGCGGAAGCCTCTCGAGCGAGAGGTCAGTTCGCCCAGTTGACGAGGTTGTCGGCGCGGAACGGGCCGGTGGTGCCAACTTCATCGAAGTAGCTCTTGGGCACGATGCCTGAACGGGTCATCGTGCTCCCGCCCGAACTGGCCGAATCCCAGTATTCGTCAAGGGCGGGCGCATCGCCTTCTATCAAGGCGGGCACGAAGTTGACGGAACAGGAGACGAACAGGAAATTAGGCGACTTCCAGTCGGCATATTTTCCGGCAACGAGGATGCGGTAACGATAGTCATAGGGATTACCCCAGGCGTCGATGAATTCCCTGCAGGCGGCGTTGTTGCCCTTCCAGTCATTAGCGGTGATCTTCGTGTTATCGTTCGTCGTGATTTCGTCGTAGTTCAGGAAGCTGCGCATTTGGCGGCCTGCGCTGCCGGTCGGCAGCAAGGCGTCGTCGTAGTCTAGCAGCGCCGGAGGGCTGCCCGCTACGGTGACGCGGATGAGGCGTCGGCCGATCAGCTGGTCGAAGAGGTCGCGACGGAAGCGGACGTCGCTCCCGCTCGCACAGCTAGGGAAGTCTCCGTAGGTCTTACGGTAGCTCTGGCAGGCCATGGCGACCGCCTGGATGTCGCCGCGCGACTTGGACTTGTTGCGGCCGTTATTGGCGGCCTTGAAGAGCCCGAAGGTGATCGAGGCAAGGATGCCGATCACTAGGATGACGACCATCAGTTCGACTAGGGTGAAGCCCGAGCGTCGGGCGATGGGGTGGCGCATGGGGGTGGGGCTCAGATGTGGCGGGAGTCGTTCTCGTCCTTCTTGACGTAGCCGGAATCTTGGCGCTGATGGTTCACGGCGTTCTTTTTCAGGTAGGCCTGATAGACGTCGTCCGCGGACATGCCGAGGACCTGGGCGATGGAGATGAGGAAGTGGAAGAGGTCAATGACCTCGACGCGGGCGTTCTGCTCGTCGAACTTCTGGTACTTGGCCCACCACTTCCAGGGCACCGAGTCGGTCAACTCAGCCATCTCCTGCTGCATGGCGCGGAGGTAGTTGAGGACCCATTTGATCTTTTCTTCCTCGGTCATGCCGGCGGTTTCGACGCCGATGCGCTTGTTGAGCGCCTGCTGCATCTGGAAGATTTCTTCGAGCTTGTCGGACATGGGTTCGATTAGGGCGGGAAGGCCGCCCCGGGGCAATCCCGGAAGCGCCGCCAGGGCTTCCCCGGGGGCTTAATTGCTCTTTGCAGGGAAGGGAGGACTGTGCCTTCCTGTCCTCGTGTCCGCCACCAGCCTCATCGCTCCCCTCCGCAAGCCGGAAGTCCTCGCCCCCGCCGGGGAGTGGGATTGCGTCCGCGCGGCGGTCGAGAACGGCGCCGACGCCGTTTTCTTCGGCGTAGGCCGCTTCAACGCACGCGTCCGGGCCAAGAACTTCGAGGAGTCCGACTTGCCGGAACTCATGGCCTATCTGCATGGCCGCGGGGTCAAGGGCTACGTGACCTTCAATACGCTCATCTTCCCCAACGAGCTTGCGGAAGCCGCCCGCACGCTCCGCTCGATTATCGCCGCTGGCGTCGACGCCGCCATCGTCCAAGACCCTGGCATCTGCCGCCTCATCCGCCGTATCTCGCCCGACTTCCCAATCCACGCTTCGACGCAGATGACGGTGACCAGCGCCGCCGGCGTCGACTATGCCCGTGACTTGGGTGCTTCGCTCGCCGTCCTCGGACGCGAGGTCTCGATCACGGAGATGCAGAAGATGCAGTCCGAGCAGGCCGCTAAGGGTGCGCCCCTTGATCTCGAAGTCTTTGTTCACGGCGCCCTCTGCGTCGCCTACTCCGGCCAGTGCCTGACGAGCGAATCCCTCGGCGGCCGCTCGGCCAATCGCGGCGAATGCGCCCAGGCCTGCCGTCTACCCTATGAACTCGTGGTCGACGGCGTGGTGCGCGATCTCGGCGACAAGGCCTACCTGCTTTCCCCGCAGGATCTCGCGGGCATCGAGGTCGTCCCTGACCTCATCCGCGCTGGCATCCGTTCGCTGAAGATCGAGGGTCGCCTGAAATCCCCTGAATACGTCGCCGCCATCACGAAGGCCTATCGCCGCGCGGTCGATGCCGCCTGGGATGCGTTCGCGAAGGGCGCCGACGCCGATCGCGCCGCCGTGCAGGTCCGCCAGGAAGAAGACTATGCGATGCAGATGACGTTCTCGCGCGGCCTATACCCAGGCTGGCTCCGCGGCATCGATAACCAGCAGCTCGTCCACGCCCGTTTCGGTAAGAAGCGCGGCGCCTACCTCGGCACGGTCGTCGACGTCGGCACGAACGGCGTGACGATGCGCCTCGAAGGCCCGCTCAAGCCTGGCGACGGCGTGGTCTTCGACCAAGGTAAGCCGGCCGAACGCGAGCAGGGTGGCTTCGTCCATGGCCTCGAGCCCGCCCGCGGCGGCCTGACGTTCATCCGCTTCGGCCGCGAAGACGTGGATTGGTCGCAGGTGAAGCCCAATGCCATTCTTTGGAAGACTAAGGACCAGGAACTCGACAAGCGACTTCATGATTCCTGGGATCGCGAGAAGGCCAATTACCGTCGTCCGCTCCACGCCAAGGTGATCGGTCGTCTCGGCCAGCCCTTGCGCGTTGAATTCAACGACGGCGAAGGCCATGTCGTCGCGGGCGAGACCACGATGCCTTGCGCCGCGGCGGAGAAGCGTCCGATGGATGTCACGACTTTACGCGATCAGCTGGGCCGACTCGGCGATACTGGCTTCGAGATGGGTGAGCTGCAGGCGGACCTCGAAGGCGCCCTCATTATTCCCGTCAGCGAACTGAATCGCCTCCGCCGCGACCTTTCCGAACAGATTTCCAAGCTCCGCAGCCTGCCGCTGCGCTGGACGCTCCTGCCTTTCGAAGAAGCCGCGACGAAGGTCGCTCCCTTTGAGTCAAAGCGCCCGGGCGAAGCCGAGATCATCGTCGTCATCCGCGAACCCGAGCAGCTGGAGCCCGCGCTCGCGAGTGGAGCCCGCGTCATCTACGCCGAATACGAGGATCCCAAGAAATTCCGCGCTGCCGTCGCCCGCGTCCGGGCCTACGAGCAAGAAGCCGGTCGTAAGGTCGAGTTCTGGGCCATGGGCCCGCGCATCCACAAGCAGGGTGAAGAACGCATTAGCGAGATCGTCCTTTCCTGCGAGGCCGACGGCTACTTGGTCCGCAATCACGAGGACCTGCGTGCCTTCAAGGGTAAGCGACTCCGCGCCGACTTCTCCTTGAACGTCGCCAACGGACTTACCGCCGAGTGGCTCATGCGCGAGCATGCCCTCGAAGGCCTCACGGTTTCGTACGACCTCAATTCCGAGCAGGTCACGGCCTTGTTCCAGTCCGCTCCGCCGGAATGGTTCGAGGTCACGGTCCACCAGCACATGCCGATGTTCCATATGGAGCACTGCGTGTTCTGTGCCTTCCTCTCCAAGGGTAAGGATTACCGCGACTGCGGCCGCCCTTGCGAGACGCACCGCGTCAAGTTGCGCGATCGCGTGGGCGCCGAGCACATCCTCAAGGCCGATGCCGGCTGCCGCAATACGCTCTTCAATTCGCGCGCTCAGACGGGTGCTGAATACGTCACCCAGCTGCTGTCCCTCGGCGTCCGCCGCTTCCGCGTCGAGTTTGTCGACGAGGATGCGTCGACCGTCACGCGCACGCTCGAGAAATATCAGGCCCTGCTCAAGGGTGACCTCGATGGTACCGCGCTCTGGAATGACCTCAAAGTCTTGAACCAGCTTGGCGTTACGCGCGGGACGATGAGGGTAAAACTCTGATTACTCCTCGCCGCGGAGGCGAGGGAGTAAGCCGGTGATGCGGCGTGAATCCGAAGCGTTGCGCACGGCCATCGCGTACGCGGTGGGGTCGCCGACGAGGATGACCTGCTTACGGCCGCGGGTGACGGCGGTGTAGACGAGGTTGCGTGCGAGCATGATGCTATGCTGGCGGAGCAGAGGCACCACGACCGCCGGGAATTCCGAGCCCTGGGATTTGTGGATGCTGACCGCGTAGGCGAGGTGCAG
>Ga0209296_1000155_pt1 | contig 60144 bp, 76 predicted proteins | sample S_130206_EF_Meta_FD_187319 | JGI IMG/M metagenome (GOLD analysis project Ga0209296, IMG submission 187319) | Freshwater microbial communities from Lake Simoncouche, Canada to study carbon cycling - S_130206_EF_MetaG (SPAdes) (version 2) | ecosystem: Environmental > Aquatic > Freshwater > Lake ...
CGCGCCCTTCTACTATTTTTTAATTTTAAACTAAAATTAGTATGAACTACCTTGAGACTATTGAAAATGAGTTGCACATTATATGCGACGGGGAAATCATACATGTTTTTGAGCGGGGAACTCTTTCGAGAGCCGCCTACAAACACATGTGTGCCTGGGTAATTACTAATTTTAATTCAAAATTGAGTGCCGAAGAGTTATGGGTCCAAGCTGAGGAGGCATGGGATGCCCTGACCCCAGAACACCAGATGACTATATGGGCTATGACCCAACAGGAGGAGCAAAATGCCAAGGATATTTCTCAGGGACTCCTCGCAACTCTTAATGGGTATCAGTGTTTATCAACTGTGAAAGCTGCATTCAGTGATGCAATTAAACGCATACGCGACCAGTTTATTTCTCAGTAATTAGCAGATGGGATACAGCAACGTCACTGCTGATCTCAATGTATATGGGACGACGTCCCTGAGTGATCTGAATGTTCGGGGAAGTTCTATTCACTACGGGTCTCTGATAAATTACGGAAACACGTCACTTGCAAATTTGACAACTGCAAATTTGACAGTAACTGGAAATTTTATAATTTCATCAACCAATACGGCATTTTCTAACTCTCTTTCTATATTGAATCAGGGAACGACAACCGCACTTCTTGTAAGACAAGATGAAGGTGGTTTACACACACAGAACGTCGCCGAGTTCTGGGACGCTAACCAAGTTGCTATGGTTATCGATGGGTATGGGAACGTGGCGATTCACACAACAAGCAGTCCGGGGTACGCGCTGACGGTTCTACAGGGCGCTTTGTTCGATTCAGTCGTTGCTACGTCTTTATCAGGTACTTCAATTACATCACCTTCAATCAGCGGAACAACAATTACTGGAAGCGTTATTTATGGAGCTACATCGATCGCTTCACCTTCGTTCACAGGAACAGCGTTCACGGGTTCGACCGTTTATGGTGCGACAGTTGCTTCCCCCTCTTTCACAGGTGGGACCTTCCAGGGGTCAACAGTTACAGCCTCTACGGGATTTACGGGAGCTGCCTTCTCAGGTGGGACTTTCCAGGGAACGACCATGAGCGGTACGACAATCACAGCCTCCACAGGATTTACGGGAGCTGCATTCTCGGGAGGAACCTTCCAGGGAGATTCGATAGCATCACCGGCATTCACAGGAACAGCTTTCACGGGTGCAAGTGTTTATGGCGACTCTGTATTATCTCCCGCCTTCACAGGAACAGCATTCACAGGAGGTTCAGTTTATGGTGGAACCGTCGCATCTCCATCATTCACAGGAACGACATATAGCGGAGCAACGTTCCAGGGTACATCATTTGTCGGGTCTTCTGGATTTACGGGAGCTGCTTTTAGCGGTGGGACTTTCCAGGGTTCGACCGTAACTGCTGGGTCTGTCATTGCGACTACCGGATTTACGGGAACTGCCTTTACAGGTGGGACCTTCCAGGGAACGACCGTCACAGCCTCTACAGGGTTCTCAGGAGCTGCATTCACGGGAGGAACCTTTTACGGAGGCGCTCACAGCGGTACAACTTTCATAGCAAGTACTGGATTCTCAGGCGCCGGTTTCACAGGTGGGACCTTCCAGGGATCAACCATGAGTGGCACCACGATCACAGCCTCTACGGGGTTCACGGGAGCTGCCTTCACGGGTGGGACATTCCAGGGATCGACCGTGAGTGGTACGACAATCACAGCTTCTACGGGGTTCACAGGAGCTGCTTTTAGCGGTGGTACTTTCCAGGGATCTACCGTGAGCGGGACAACCATAACAGCCTCTACGGGGTTCACAGGAGCTGCCTTTAGCGGTGGGTCGTTCCAGGGTTCCACAATGAGTGGAACTACAATCACAGCCTCTACGGGATTCACAGGAGCTGCCTTTAGCGGTGGGACCTTCCAGGGAACGACCGTGAGTGGTACGACAATCACAGCCTCTACGGGATTCACGGGAGCTGCTTTTACTGGCGGAACTTTCCAAGGGACAACTATCACCGGTACGACAGTTGCAGCAAGTACTGGATTCACGGGAGCTGCTTACACGGGAGGAACATTTTATGGAGGCACTCACAGTGGAACGACTTACTTTGCAACAACTTCGTTCCAGGGTCCTTCATTCACCGGAGGAAGCAGTGCAGGTACTGTGTTTTATGCAAATGGAAACGCATATATTGCAAATACTCTAACAACTACAAATATTATAGTGACTGGTAATGTTTCTGGACTTCATCTTGGTACGTTTTCAGGTTCAGCATTCACGGGAGGAACCTTCTATGGAGGTGCCATGACGGGAACAGCCACCATCTCGGCAGTCACAGGATTCACGGGAGCAGCTTACACGGGGGGGACCTTTTACGGGACAACGGCAAATGCTACAGTCACCTCAAATATCGCAACTGCTAATATTCTCAATTTGAATGTTTACACATCAGCCAACCTTTTTACTGCTAATTTGGTGACTGCTAATATCGCCAATATTTACACGACAAATATAGTCGGGTTTGTGGGTTCACAGTGGACGAGCATCGGGGCAACCTCTATTTACTACGTCCCTCAGGTTGGAATAGGGTCCGCGAGTGCCCCAACCGCTAACCTTGTCGTTACTGGCAACTTGTATGTGACGAGTAACATAACAACGCCAGTGGCTAACTTGACAACTACAGCAAATATCGCAACTGCTAATATTCTCAATTTAAACGTTTACACAAGTGCTAATATAGTTACAGCTAACTTGGTGACTGCAAATATTGCCAACATTTATACAACAAATATCGTTGGTTTTGTGGGTTCGCAGTGGACAAGCATCGGGGCGACTTCAATTTACTATGTTCCTCAGGTTGGGATAGGGTCATCGAGTGCCCCAACAGCCAATCTTGTGGTGACTGGCAACTTGTATGTGACGAGTAACATAACTACACCAGTGGCTAATTTGACAACTACAGCAAATATCGCAACTGCTAATATTTTAATTGCAAACGTTGTTACGGGTATTTATTCTGCAGCTTTTAGCGGAGGAACCTTCTACGGAGGTGCCATGACGGGAACAGCCACCATCTCGGCAGCCACGGGATTCACGGGAGCAGCTTACACAGGTGGGACCTTCTACGGAGGTGCCATGACGGGAACAGCCACCATCTCGGCAGCCACGGGATTCACGGGAGCAGCTTACACAGGAGGAACCTTCTACGGAGGTGCCATGACGGGAACAGCCACCATCTCGGCAGCCACGGGATTCACAGGAACAGCTTATACGGGAGGAACCTTCTACGGAGGTGCCATGACGGGAACAGCCACCATCTCGGCAGCCACGGGATTTACGGGAGCAGCTTACACAGGAGGAACCTTCTACGGAGGTGCCATGACGGGAACAACCTTTTATGCATCAGCAGCCGTCACGGGAGCAACGACAATTGCGGCAGTCACGGGGTTCACAGGAGCAGCTTACACGGGAGGAACCTTCTATGGAGGTGCCATGACAGGAACAACCTTTTATGCATCAGCAGCCGTTACGGGAGCAACGACAATTGCGGCAGTCACAGGATTCACGGGGGCGGCTTACACAGGAGGAACCTTCTATGGAGGTGCCCATACAGGAACAACCTTTTATGCATCAGCAGCCGTCACGGGAGCAACGACAATTGCGGCAGCCACGGGATTCACGGGAGCAGCATTCACAGGTGGGACCTTCTACGGAGGTGCCCATACAGGAACAACCTTTTATGCATCAGCAGCTGTCACGGGGGCAACGACAATTGCGGCAGTCACAGGATTCACGGGAGCTGCCTTTACGGGTGGGACCTTCTATGGCTCATCCGTCACTTCAACAGGTGACGTGGTTGCGTTAGCGTCAGATGATCGTCTCAAGACCAGACTCGGAAACATCCCGAGCGCTATTGAGAAGGTCAAATCCCTGAACGGATTTATATTTACGTGGAATGATGTAGCGAATTCGTACGGGTACAGTGACCTTGAGGAACATGTGGGACTCAGCGCTCAAGAAATTCAGGCGGTCTTGCCTCAAGTGATTCGCCCCGCACCTTTCGACAACGGGACGACTGGAAACAACTATATGACTGTCCAGTACGAAAAGGTGGTTCCTTTGCTTGTGGAGGCAATCAAGGAGCAAGCGAAGCAGATTGAGGAACTCAGGGAACTGTATGCCACTGGGCGATCGTGCCTATAGGCAAACCAGCTACGTACTCTGCAAGGACTGAGGTTCCATCCTTTTTGTGGTGACTTCTTCCATTGAAGTGAACAAACCAGGCTTGACACGTGTCCAGGACCGACCAGCGAATACCAGTTCCAGTCTGGAACAGAACTTGACCATCATCCAGACCAATTTTCAAATCTTTGCATCGCAGGAAAAAATCATGAACATACCCTTGATCGTCGTGATTCAGGCGGTACTGGTCCCATTCAAGCATACGCTTGATAGCCCATGCGTATCCCACAAATGTTCCTGAATTTGGGAACCTGTAAGGACACCCAGGGGGTGCGGGAGGAAACTGGTAAGCAATCCATGGGTTCGGCCAACAGTACACCTCAGCACTAAAAATTATATCAGCCCCAGTTTCTTTGAATTTTGTTTCAAAATTAGTAAGGTCTGTCCGTCTCTGGACAACGTCATACCCATCCACAAATATCAAAACTTCTTGGGGGTCAACCGTCTCCACATATTCCTTGAAAGCTTCAAACTTTGAAAAAAGATCAATGTACTTTTTTCCAAGTCCGATATTTACGTATTCGCTTTTTAGACCAATAATCTTGGAGGGGTCATCTCCAAATGTAATCAACTTCATTACTTTTGAAAACGTCCACTGTCTTCAAGCCATTTTATAAAGTGTCCGACAAAGGGTTTAGGACCTGTGTGGACACAACACATCCTGGGATCGATCCACAATTCAAAACCTAAATTGGAAAGTTTCTTGGACATGACGTAATCTTCGGAGAACAAAGTTTGATTTTCAATTTGAAGATCAAAAACCATACGTTCATTTTTAAGCATACCGTTTGTATAGGGTTCAGAGGATGCCCAGAGTGACACGAATGCTTTACGTGACAGGCGTAGAAATCCCGTGGCAAGTCCCTCAACTTTCATGAGTCCAGTACGCGAGTCCCCCTGAATGGGTTCTACGAGTCTCACGGCATAAACCTCGGCATCGTCAATCTTTTTGCGATAGACACCGCCCACGACATCGACTGGGTAATCAAGCATCTTAAAAATCCATTCGGGGTCCCACTCGATGTCATCGTCTATGAATATGAGATCGTCGCACCCATTGTTAAGCGCACACGTCAACAGATAGTTGCGACTCTTTTGAACGAGAGCATCACCTGCAGTGTAACACACCTGAAAGTCAAATCCACGCAGCATAGCTTGGCGCATGGTGTTCAAAAGGGCTATCGTGTATTTCATGTTTACATCCCCAGTATAAGTTGGTGTAGCGATCAGTACCTTTCTCATTGAATAATAATGTGAGTATTCTTTTAAGATGCCAACAGTCACCAATTTTGGTGATTTAGTTGTCACAGGAAATGTTTTTGTATCTGGAACAGGCACGAGTACTTTTGTGAGCGGTCTCACGGTGAGCGGAACGGTCACGGCTGCATCATTTACAGGTGCCGCCTTTAACGGTGGGACTTTTTCAGGAACGACCGTGAGTGGTACGACAATCACAGCCTCTACAGGATTCACAGGTGCCGCCTTTAACGGAGGAACATTTAACGGAACGACCCATTCGGGAACAACCTTTACAGCCTCTACTGCATTCACAGGAGCCGCCTTTAACGGAGGGACATTTGCAGGATCTACTGTGAGTGGAACGACCGTCACAGCTTCTACAGGATTCACGGGAGCTGCCTTCACTGGCGGAACCTTCCAGGGGTCAACTATCACCGGTACGACAATTGCAGCCACATCTATCACAGCCACCACCTTTACGGGAACTACATTCTCGGGATCGACATTTACAGGTGCTAATTTTAACGGAGGACTTCACACGGGAACATTTTCAGGATCTTCATTCTCTGGTGGGACTTTCCAGGGAACAACTATCACTGGTACGACAATCGCAGCAAGTACGGGATTCACGGGAGCCGCATTTAACGGAGGAACCTTTGCAGGAACCACCATAGGTGGCACAACCATCACAGCCTCTACTGGATTCACGGGAGCTGCCTACTCGGGAGGGACCTTCCAGGGGTCGACCATGAGCGGGACAACCATCACAGCCTCTACTGGATTCACGGGAGCTGCCTACTCGGGAGGAACCTTTGCAGGAACCACCGTAAGTGGCACAACCATCACAGCATCAACCGCATTCACGGGAGCTGCATTTAACGGAGGGACTTTTGCAGGAACCACCGTAAGTGGCACAACCATCACAGCCTCCACGGCTTTCACGGGAGCCGCATTTAACGGAGGAACATTTAACGGAACGACCCATTCGGGAACAACCTTTACAGCCTCTACGGCATTCACGGGAGCCGCCTTTAACGGAGGAACATTTAACGGAACGACCCATTCGGGAACAACCTTTACAGCCTCTACGGCATTCACGGGAGCCGCCTTTAACGGTGGAACCTTTGCAGGTACTACAATAACTGCAAGTACATCTGTTTCAGGACTTGCTGTATATGCTGGATCGAGTGGTGTAAGTTCCGCCGGGGACGTGATTGCTTACGCGTCTGATGATCGTCTCAAGACAAAAATTGGAAATATCCAAAGTGCACTTGAGAAGGTCAAGGCGCTGAACGGGTTCCAGTACAAATGGAACGATTTAGCACAAGGCATGGGTATGGACGATAATATACATGTAGGTCTGAGTGCTCAAGAGGTTCAGAAGGTTCTCCCGGAAGTTATCCGCCAAGCCCCTATGAATAACGAATATCTTACAATTCAATATGAAAAATTGGTTCCTCTATTAATTGAGGCTATCAAAGAGTTGTCTAATCTTCGTTGAAACCATGAGGTGTTATAAGAATACAATCCTTCAATATCTTAACTGGAATATTTGGTGAAAAAGAAATACTACCACCTTTTACTATATTATTCATACACTTTTGATTAATTTCTACATCTGCATCAGTAAGAAACCATAAAATTCCCATGTATTTTGCGGCAGGCACTTGGTCATTTACAAAGTATTTTTTAACTTTAAAAGTTCTCCATTTTGGATGCCCTTCCGTAGCACATGAATGAGACTCTTTGTAGTTGAGTTCTTCTTCATAAGATCTTTCAAGGATTTCACAAGCTATAATACATTCTTGATTACTATCAAGTGTTTTTACAATGTGTTCCATAGTATCTTGGTCTATAACGCCATTTTCTTTGTGTAAAAACCGACCATCATCAACTGAAGAATCATTTTGCTTCACTAAAGAATCATTTTTACAATCTCCATTTCCATTTTTAAGTTTTTTCAACAATTCAACAGGGTATGGATTGAAAATATATAATAAATCTCTCTCACTTTGTGGTATAAGAATGACTCGTCGAGTTCCTTTGAGTTGACAGAGCCAGTTATCCATACCATCATAATGAGGCAATGTATTAACGTTTCCCCAATTTATCCATAATGCAGTATCTTTTAAAACACTTGGATATTTAATTGCATATCTATCTAGTTCTCTCGCTGTATGTTGTGCTATATACTCTTCATGGTTTCTACGCTTATAAAATTCGTCAAAAGTTGTAAAAGTCTCTCTGACGTGTGGGTAAAATCTTTCAAATATTTGAGGAGGAAAAACTCCACTTGAACTTTTAGCCACCTTTATGGTTTTCTTAGACTTCAGGACTTCCACCATATCATTAAAGTGCAAGTGAAGGTCGTGCCAACCAAACTGTGGTTTTTCGTTTGGACTGCCTTCGTCATTTCCATCCCCATGTGAATGTTGATACCAAAAATTAATGGCAGCACAAAGACCGGATTCAGGGTCAGGATCCTCTGAAAACACAAAGTGAAACATACCAGTTGGAATAAAAATCATTTCACCAGGTTTCAACGTAAATTCCATACGTTTTGCTTTGTAAAAATTTGGAAATATTTTAGGATCAGGATATCTATCTGTAATTTGCGAATATCTCCTCTCTTGCCACCATTTATCTATATCACCCATTGTTATTTAAAAAGAATATCTTTCTCTTTAATAGATGGCTCAAGTAAGAGTTGTGCAAGTTCCAATACAAGGAATACAAATTGGAACAATTGGAGCACTTTTAAACGCTCAGATAACTCAACCTCTTCAAGCTGTATCTCCGGGTGCTGCTATTCAGCTTGGAAAGTTTAATAATACGTCCGGAACTTTTTACAGGGATCCGTCAAATCTGTCAGGTGGAACACCCGGTCAGCAGATTCAGGTGGGTACAAATATATCAAACAGAACACTTGGATACATAACAGGTACGGGGACTACAGCAACAACCACTATTGCTACCCAAACATTACCAGGCGCAGGGTATTTTTCAATTTGGAACGCCGGAAATGTTCAACAATCTGGAATAACTATTCAAATTCCTAACTCTACAGGTCAACAAGCAAAAGCCGCTGGTTCAATACAACCTCTCAATCAACAAGCTACCAATTACTATGCAGGATTCTCACAACCTCTGAATCAACAAGCTGCCAATTACTATGCAGGATTTTCACAGCCTCTCAATCAACAAGCTGAGAATTACTATGCAGGATTTCAGCAACCTCCCAACTACTATGCAGGAAATCAAGCCACTTACATACCAGCCTTTTATAGACCTGCGGGAGTTGACTTTTTTGGTCCACACCCTGCACAATATCAACCACCCAATTACATACCAGCCCAACCACCCAATTACTATCCAGGAGGCGCTAACCAACCACCCAATTACTACCCAGGAAGTTCCCAGCCTCTCAATCAACAAGCTACCAATTACTATGCAGGAAATTCCCAGCCTCTCGTTCAACAAGCTGCCAATTACTATGCAGGATTCTCACAACCTCTATTACCTACCACAAATCAGCCTCTTACTGGCACCCTATATAATGGCTCCCTTGTAAATCCTGGTCAAATATCATCACAGGGGTTTGCTATAACTATTCCTAATATAGGAACTCTCACGACACAGGGAGGTGTTCTTCAGGGTACCGGACAGGGTGGATTTTTTCAAGCGCCGGGTACTTATGTACGTACAGCATCTGCCGCCGTTTCGGCGCAACAAGGAATTGTCAATTTCCAAGGAACAGCACGTAATTAGACGTGCATTTAAAAAGAATATGTTTCTCTTTATTAGATGGCTCAAGTAAGAGTCGTACAAGTACCAATTCAAGGGGTTCAATTTGGAACAATTGGAGCGACGTTGAATGGACAAGCTGTATCTCCGGGTGCTGCTGTACAGCTTGGAAAATTCAACAACACAACTGGAACTTTTTACAGGGATCCGTCAAATCTGTCAGGTGGAACACCCGGTCAGCCTATTCAAGTTGCTACACATTTAGCAAATAGAACACTTGGATATATAGTAGGTACAGGAACTGCATCAACAAACACGATTTCAACCCAGACATTAGCAGGGGCTGGTTATTTTTCAATTTGGAACGCCGGAAATGTTCAACAATCTGGAATAACTATTCAAATTCCCAACGCTACAGGTCAACAAGCAAAAGCTATTGGCTCACAGCAACCTCTCAATCAACAAGCTACCAATTACTATGCAGGATTCTCACAACCTCTGAATCAACAAGCTGCCAATTACTATGCAGGATTTTCACAGCCTCTCAATCAACAAGCTGCCAATTACTATGCAGGAAAATCACAGCCTCTCGTTCAACAAGCTGCCAATTACTATGGAGGAGTTCAGCAACCAGGCAATTATCAGCCACCCAATTACTATGGAGGAGTTTATCAAGCTCCCCAATACTATGGAGGCGGTTATCAACCAGGATACTATGTTCCGGGATTTTACTATCCTCCTAGCGACTTTTTTGGGTATTACAATCCAGGGAATTACTCCCCAGGGAATTATGTTTACCCCGCGTATCAATACCCCAATTACTATGCAGGCAATTATCAAGCTCCCAATTATTATCCAGGACTTCAACAGCCTCTGAATCAACAGCCACCCAATTACTACGGAGGGTTTTCACAGCCTCTGAATCAACAAGCTGCCCAATACTATGCAGGAAAATCACAGCCTCTCGTTCAACAAGCTACCAATTACTATGCAGGAAATTCCCAGCCTCTCGTTCAACAAGCTGCCCAATACTATGCAGGAAATTCCCAGCCTCTAGTTCCTACCACAAATCAGCCTCTTACTGGCACCCTATATAATGGTTCCCTTGTAAATCCCGGTCAAATATCATCACAGGGGTTTGCTATAACTATTCCTAATATAGGAACTCTCACGACACAGGGAGGTGTTCTCCAAGGCACTGGAGCTGGCGGGTCTTTTCAATTCCCAGGAACTTATACACGTACACCAGCCGCATCAGTTAATACGCAACAAGGAATTGTCAATTTCCAGGGAACAACCCGTAATTAGGCTTAAAAAATCACACCGTGTAAAGAGTAATGGAGGTGTATACCGAACCTGTCACCTTTTGTATAGTTCGTAATTTCTATACACAAGATGAATTGGACCTGTTAAGTCCCGAACTTGAAAAGCTCAAGCCTCACTTTGGAGGTGCTGAAAAAACTGGGTCAGCTCAGGATGTTCTTGGGAATGTGAAAAAGGATAACCGAGGACTCTTTCTTGATCAAAATCACCCTATTTGCAAATTGAATCGCAAGGTACTAAGACCAGAATTTATTCATGATCTCATGAAAGAGAATTGGTTTTTCAAGTATATGCATCACTGTAATAGTGACAATACACTCGTGAGTTACTATGAAGATTCAGGTCACTACAAGTCACACACGGATGCTTCGATTGTGACTGCAATTCATTATCACTGGAAAGAACCCAAGATGTTCAATGGAGGCGATATATGTTTTGGAGATTTTGTAGTTCCAGTCACAAATAATTGTCTCCTCATTTTTCCATCGTGTACGGAACATCGCGTCACGCAACTTACAGGAAGTGGTCGGTATGCTATCACTCAATTCATAGGACGAGGAGCAGATGTCCCACCACCACCGATGCCCGAACCTATCCGCCGTTTCACAAATGTTTTGACTGTTAATGAATTTAACAAGGCTAAAAATTTTATTCAGAAAGGAACTTGGGAAGCCGGGGGAACATCTGGAAACCCCATGAGTCCAGTCAAGTTTTTGTACATGGACTTGATAAATAACGATTTTTTTTCCAAAGAACTCTTTGGAAAGATTCAGAATCTTGTAGGCGCGCGCCTTATTTTGGATAGGGTATATGCGAATGGGCAATATCACGGTCTCGACGGTGCTTGGCACCAAGATGCTTATACTCCAGGGACATGGACTTTCTTGATTTATTTGAACGAACTCGCCGATTGCGAACTTGATATGTACCAGGGTACGACAGACTTCAAGGAATCTGACTTTTCATTCAAGTCTATTCAACCTACAAGCAATTCAGGACTCTTATTCATGAGTACACTCTTTCATCGCGGTATGGGTCCTTCGAGATTTATTCCTGATATGCGTGTAACTCTTGCATGGAAGCTTAGAGAGATGATTAATTAACCAACTAATGGAGCCGTATTTAATGACGTCTCGTAAGGGAATTTATTTAAATTTCACTAAAAAGCTCATTGATGGGAAATTTTTTGGATTGACCCATCAAGGACCTATTTGGTACGCGTTTGGTACCCACGCTGATGATATTCACGTTCCAACTTTTCAGGGATACATTTTACAGTTTGAAATTGACTCGAACGGAGAAATGACGAATCAAAAAGAAGTTTTCACGGGTCTTGATAACGGGGTCCACCAGATGTGCATATGGAAAGACCATCTGTACGTTTTGGAGACGTATATTCAGAGAATAACCGTCGTCAATCTCAAAGACTTTACTAAATCTGAGATTTATCCTTTTGATAGAGCAATTTCTGCATGGTATCAACAAAATGGACTTGAAGGTTCATATGAAAAATATATTCACGTGAATGCAATTACAGTTCAGGATGATAGGTTTTATGTCATGTGTCCCCATCTCAAAAATGATATCATAAATGGAAAACCTTCACAAGAACGCAATCCTTCGCATATAGTTATGTTTGGACCTGACTGGAAAGTTTTAGACACATTTGATACTGGGCGTTATTTTTGTCACGACTTGGTCATCATAGGTCATGAAATATACTTTGCAGATGCTACAAACACGATTTGCAAGTTGAATATAGTGACACGTGAAGTTGAACAGGTTTACATAGTAGAACCCGTGTCTCATAACTTGCGTAAAATTTGTAGAGGTCTTTCTATAAGTGAAAGTGGGCAAGTGTGGGTTGGAACTCATGATTTAGAGGGTAAAAAACACTACGCGGTTGATCCTAATAAAAAACAGCATATTGAACTCGGCGATACACCTTGCTGTATTAAACGTCTTGACGGAACTGATTTTAACGATGAAACCAGTCATCTAAAAAGATCCTTCACGCTCACTTATCCTTCTAGTTTCAATGGCACAACAAATTCCATTTATAATAAACTTGTTGATGTTCATAAAAATAATGAGAAACCTGCATGTAAATTTGATTATATGAAAGAATTTTTAAATCCAGATTTTTCTAAATTTGGAAATGCAAGTGAAAATACAACATGTGTACCCATTACTAACTTGGAGCGAACAATGCCATTACCTTATTATTTAATAGAATCTGGATCATTCTACCTGTACCCTGAAAATTCTATAATGGATTGGCACACGAATTACACTCAAATGAATGAAGATGAATTTTTATTAGATTATAGAATGTACACGGTTAATACAACCGGTAACTCGTATTTTATGTATAAACATCCCATATCAAATAAAATTCATGCTATAAAAGATATAGATGGAACTTGTTTAGTTTTTAATCTTGGACCGGTGTTTTGGCACGCAGTCATTTGCACGAAAGGGAGTCGACTTTCATATGGAGTAAAATTTGCAAAAGACGCACTTGACATTTTAGGAATAGATAATATATGGGAGGGGAAATACAAAGAAGATTTTAAACTTGTTTTTCCTTTGCCAACAAACGATAATGTTATAAACATTTTACAAATTGACGATTTTATGAATGAAAATGAAATAAATAAGTTGAGAAGTCAATGTCAAAATCTTCCTTTTACGGATGGAACCATTGGTTCTAATAATACTGTTAATAGTTATAGAAGAAGTAAGACATGTTTCATTCCAAAAATATGGCAATTTACAGAAATATATCTAAAAATATTCAATTTTATAAATAAAATCAATAAAGATACATTCAAGTATAATTTAAATGAAATAAGATATTTACAATACACTGAATATGATGAAAGCTATCAAGGACATTACGACTGGCACATTGATACTGGTAAAAGCGAAAGTTCTATAAGAAAACTCTCAATTAGTATACAGTTGAGTGACTCATCTGAATATGAAGGGGGTGAACTTCAACTAAATGGGGGGGGTCCTATTACAACTTGTAAAAAAACAAAAGGAACAATTATCATGTTTCCTAGTTTTTTACTTCATAAGGTAACACCGGTCACTAAAGGAACACGGAGGTCACTGGTTGTGTGGGTCACGGGACCTCCCTTTGTTTAATTTCTAATGCAAAATTAAATGGAGTCAACACGTTTAATCTTTGCAGATTCCAGAAATAGGGACGACAGACTATATCCAGAAGGAAATTCATACACCTTGCACCTTACAACGCCAATAAAGAATGTTACTCGAGTTGATCTTGTCAGTGTGCGAGTACCAAATACCATGTACAACCTCACAAATGGATCGAATGTTCTAGCAATCGGTCCGGGGTCGACCAATCAAATTTCATTAAATACTGGTTTTTATTCGGCAGGTGGTCTCGTAGATTCTGTGAATGCCGCTGCCAATAACGCCTTCTCTATGAGCTATCTGTCTAATGAGGGTCACTTTATTCTTTCAAATGCTACAAGTTTCACATTTAGAATAAACTCACCCGAGCTTTCTAATCTCATGGGAATTCCTCAGACTACATTATTTACTTCAAAACTTGCAACTTCACTGGACCCATGTTATTCCGGTAAGTACATCTTCAAGTCAAATACACTGATTAATATGAATGCAAATGAATACATCTTTCTCGATATTGATGAACTCAAGACACCAACTCATATAGATTCCAGAGCTCTTAACGGGACGACTGGAACAGTCTCGGGTTCAAACATCAATAGGGCATTCGCACCAATTATGATGGATGTTACATCTGGTGGTATGAAAATTTATCATGAAAATGCAGACTATACGGTATCTGTGGCGTATCCAGAACCCATCAACAGTCTCCAGCGGTTGACAGTCAACTGGTACGATGCGAATGGAAGACGTATTAATTTTAGGGGGTATGATAATCATGCATTTATTCTGAGGGCGCATGTTCTGGAAGATGACGTAAGACGCCTACCACCACCACCGCCCCTCCAGGATGTGGAAATAAAGAGAATCGTGGAGGCAATGACAATGGTGCCTCCACCACCCCCAGAGAAGAAAACAAAAATTCCCTGGTTGATTATAGTTTTAGTTTTAATTTCTGTATTCGCAGCCTGGAAAACGCTTAGCGGGTCACTGCGTACACAGGCTGTGCAGGCTCCTGGATCTTCACGTTGAAAGCCAGGGTCTTGATGGCGAGGTACACCACGATTGCCAGGAGGGTGGTGAACAGCGCGCTGAGGACATAGTACTGACCGCCGTTCTTGCCGACCTGGACCACCTGGGAGATGATGAAGCGCACAACGTCCATCCAGGCGATGGCGCTGGCGAACGAGAAACCGGCGACGATGGAGTTCAGGGACTGAGACTCCAGCTGAAGAGCGACGCTTGACAGAAGACCAGACATTTACTATTTGATACGAAAAAAAATATCGGAAGGGTCCCAAGGTTGAACTTCATCCTTATCATTTTCCTCTTCTTCATAATCTTCTTCATAGACTATGAATGAGTATTTAACCTTTGGCTCGAGTTCTTCTTCATAAGAGTCTTCTGGTTCCATCTAATTTTCTCTCTGTTTGTCTACAGCGGATTTCAACGCACTCTCTGCTGGACTCTCAGGTTCCCAAGCGTCCCATGTGTCTGCACACTCGTTCATCTTATTTGCCATATCGTCTGACCCTTCATACCTGACCCACTCTGGGTCCTCCTCGTCGGAATCACTTCCTGATTCCTCCTCCTCTTCCTCGTCCGACTCGTCCCAAACCTCTGGATAAATAGGACCAATCTGCTTGCCCGTGACGTTCCGGGCTGAGTACATGAGTCCCAACCTCATATCCTCTGCAAGAATGACGTCACGCCCACATGCTTTGGCATAGTGAGCTGCCAGTACAGTCGCCGACTCCAGAACGGGTATCATGATATCCAGCGCCGCCTCCTCCATTTTCAATTTTAAACCAAAATTAGTTTTAACTGAGGACTCTTGAATTTTTCAATTTTAAACCAAAATTAGTGGAAGTTTGAGAATACCACACGGGCTGAAGAATCTTTCACTTCAAGAAAGTTGTAATTTATAACGTAAATTCTGATATATCTACTGGCTGGACTGGGTGTCAAGGTAAACTGAAAAATTTGATTCTTAATCTGTGACATGTTCACGGCTCCTGATGGTTCATCATAAAGTTCAGGGTCGATACTGAACGAATACATGTAAAAAATTCTACTGGGTATACGGGTATGATATTCGAGTGGCTGAATTACACGAAGGAACACGGGGAGTCCCACGTCCTTGGAGATGCGTTCGGTTGTATTGAAATTGAGAATGAATTGTTCGAGTTGTTCGAAAGTTGTGCCGTTTGATGTGTAAGTCCCGTTGGTTGTGTAATCGTACCCAAGGGCTGAGTCATTTTGTAAAACGAAATAAAATTGCTTCACTGGATTTAAAAACTCACCAAGACACTGGATCTGGTTGACCCCCTGGGGTGCAAAAAACTCCGCACGCTGGACCTGTTCTATAGGATATATCTGAGGTTTTGACTTGATGTGCGCTATTTCTGCATCAGATATATATGTATATTCCGTGTCTAAATATGCATAAAACGGCGCTACTATATTTACAGATGGATATGTAAAGAGTGTCGAGGGATTCCATACGATGCGAAACGTCACATCCTCTTTGAATGCGCAGAGTGGAAGACCGCGTCTGAATACGTAAAATGGCAGAGGAATTGTATAACTTGCGTTTACAGGAACGGGTTGAATGAGATATTTCCCAATGAGATTCTGGAGTGCTCTCTGTTTTCCTGTTGAAACTGTTAAATCAAATTTGAGTTCAAGGTATTCTCCGTAAATTCTCTCGACGAGTTCAGATCCTATATACAACTCTACGTATTGAATCATAAGAGTCCCGACCGAGTCGAGGACCTGTACCTCATTGCCCAGTGCGGGTGGGAAAACCTTGAGGTACATGTTTGTGATGAGATCACCGGCTCTTGGAAGCACGAGTTCCTTCTCAGAACCAAAAATAACTGTGTTATCGGCTGGAAATTGCACCCTGATTACTCGGGATGAAAAAAGGGTCTGCCCGACATATTTTTCGACAAAATATGTCACTTCCGGGTCTGCACTCAGATAAATATCCTCTTGTCCGAGATAGGACAAACTGGCTCTTCCTGCCATCTCTAATACATTCTGGGATTAAAAAACCAGTCGCACAGCGACTGTGCGCCGAACGGAACTGACTAGAAATCGTTCGAGTTGAACATGAGTCCGGCGATGCCGTCCTTTATTCTTAGAATATTGTAATTTATTCCTATAACTCTTAATTGTTTTTTAGTTGCATACGACGCTGTATTAAGTTGAATAAAAATGTCACGAATACGACTAAAGTTTACTTGACCATAAGGTTGAGGTGTATTTGTCTGATTTGTAAAAGCGTACATGTAAAAGTTCCTGGTTGGATAATTTGTGTAATGGTCGAATGGTTCAATAGAATTGAGGTACAGTGCATCCGTCACATCTGCAGTGAAAGCCTCGGATGCGTTAAAATTCATAGCCAAACTATTTAGGTCCGAATATTCATAAGGTGTGGTTCCATCGAGTTGTAGAATAAAAAAAAGTTCACGGATTGGATTTATAAATTCCAGGTTGAAAATTGCCGATGTAAATTCAGGAGCCAAATCGAACTTTTGATACTGACACTGTTGAATTAAATAATCAATTTGGGAATTTTTGAACCAATTAATTTCGGGATCGGCTAAATAAACATATTCTGTAATAATTGTTGCAATAAGAGGTGTAGTTATACTCGAAGTGTTCACGGCTGTCAAATCTTGGAGATTTCTGAACGTGACGTGAATCTCGACATCTTGTCTCCCTAATGAAACGAGTGGCAAATAAAGTCCGGGATTTTGGAAAAAATAGAACGGAAGGTTTGTGAAATAGGTTCTTCCAGGTGGATAAATTTGAGTTCCTGTATCGTATTTTCCAGTAAGCAGCTTGAGTCCAGGTTGATTTTCGTAAGTTACATACAGATCATTATAAATTTCGATAAATTCGCCCGTAAGAGTCTGAATCGTCTGTCCACCGATGACTAAATCTGCGCGATCTATGAGCCATGTCCCGACTGAATCGTAGTAGTTATAACTGACCGTGGGAATCACGTTTGAAGCGACAGGGTAAACTGAAATGTACGTATTCGAAAAAATATTTGTAGTTGAACCCACTTGATCTGTTGTTATAGTGATGGGGACATCCGTAGCAATCTGAGTCACACGATAAGGCACGGTGACTGTAATTTGAGGAAAAAGACCGCCAATGTCAAAATTGTAAGTGTTGGTCCCGAAAGTGATACTCCTCACGTTATCAGATGACGAAAGTACAGCTGTTAACATGTACGTGGCAATGTTTGAAAACTGAAGATTTCCGGTCGTCTGGTTGACCGATATAATATTGGAGTTTGTTCCCGCTGGAAGACTGTAATTTGTTGTAAAATTCAGGGGGGTATTAGACCCTATGGATTGAACTTGAGCCGAAGGCTGAAGTAAGATGCCGTTGTTGGAAAGCACAGTCTCGTACCCCGTATAAGACTCAGCCCCTATTTGAGTCACGGTGTAATAGGATGTGTTTAAAATGGTTATAGACGATGTAGAATAAATATTTGTGAAATATTTTTGGGTCGTACTTGTGACCACGATAGGCATGCTGAAAGCGATGGTGGGATCACGCCCCTGGAGACTCAAGGTTGTGTAAGCGTAATCAGGGGTCGTTGAGCTTGTGTTCCATACGGAAACATTTGCTACATAATTTTGAGGAGATTGTGCGAGATAAATAACACCAGAAAGCATCCATGTTCCAGTTGAACCAAATGTCATGGAATGATCAGCCCCCAAGGTCACAGTTGTGTTTTGGGGCGTTACGATATTTCCAAAAAATGGAACTATATTATTTGAAACTGATGTATTTGTATTAAACATGTACAAATCATCGACAGGGGTGACTGTCAAGTAAGTTCCAGGTGTAAATTGAGTTACAATAGACGTTGTATTTGCATAAAAATAGTACGTATTTGCTGTACTTGTTACGGCGAGAGGCATCAAAAGAGGCATGGAAGGGTCTGGCGAAACACGGAAATCGCATGAGTAAGCAAATTGAGGCACGATTGGAATTCCGTTTGGATAAATATCTTCTTGATTGTCCGAGCCATAAGAAATATTGAGAACTGAACCTGTACCCAATGAAAATGCTGCGCGAACCATGTAAAATCCTGTGTTTCCAAATTTGATACGACCATTATTTGTTACGCCATAGGCGAGTGGGGACGATTCCTGATTTATCCAATTTGAAAAATTTATAAAACTCTGAGTAGCTCCTGGTATAGAATAACTCACGGGAAGACTCAAAAAAAGACTGCTTCTTGTATTCAATAGAGGTACTCCTGTACTTTGAATCCAACCAGCCTGTTGAAGAGTAAAATCAGATGAACGCGTAGAAACTACATTTGAAATATAGTTTGCAGACAGGTTTGATGTTGCGATACTATTGGCAGCGGCATTCGACAGGGAGGTTCCTACGGTGTAGATCAAATTGGAAGAATTCGTGGGTGAAACGGCTCCAACCTTGGGGTCGAGTCCCCAAAATATTCCTCCATTCTGATCCACCTCGAGCGTCGCGCAATTTGAAAAAATAAATTGATTGAGGGCGTTTGAATAACTTACAAAACTTGTAAGAGTCTGAGAAATCCATGTATTCTGATTGTATGTTGAATAGTATGTGACCGCCGAATACGGAAGACTGAAGTACGTTCCATTTATGATGATACGAGGGTTGGTTGTTGGACCCGCAACTATGTCCCATGCCCAAAAATTACCAGGGTCAAAAAGTGGGGGTAATTCAACTTTGAGTGTGAGCGCTCGTATAAGATCTCCTTTAGGAGGGATCCTACAAATGTTATTTTGACCATAGACAACTTGCTGATTTTGAAATGAAATATCATAAGCTTCAAGTACAAAGGGGGTATGACGCTTATAAACCCCTGAAAAATACGTCACTTGAGGGGAACCCGTGAGATATGCGTCCTGTTGCCCAATTGCAGCCAGCTGGATATAGCCAGCGGACATCTCTAATAAAGGAAAACATTAGTTTCCGCGCACGCACCCGCGTCTCAGCTCACTCTGAATTTTGATCGCACAAATTAGAGGATGAGTCAGTTGCAACTCAGGCGATTTGACCCATCAAAAATAGGTGATGATAAGGTTTGTGTTTTTATAGGGAAACGTGGGACTGGCAAATCGACTCTGGTTACAGACATTCTCTGGCACAAAAAACATATACCAGCAGGGATTGCCATGTCAGGAACTGAGGATGGTAACGGACACTATAAACAATTTATTCCTGATCTGTTCGTTTATGGCGAATACAGAAAGGATGCTGTTGAAAAGCTCCTCGAGAGACAGCACAGGCTCGTCAAGAGTCTGGGCAAGGATAAAGCCCCTTCCGTATTTCTGTTGATGGACGATTGCATGTACGACAAAGCCTTCATGAGAGACGACTGCATGCGCCGACTCTTCATGAACGGTCGCCACTGGAACATCTTCTTCATGCTGACGACCCAGTACTGCATGGACATGCTTCCGTACGTTCGCACCAACGTGGACTATGTGTTTGCTCTCCGTGATAACGTCAGGCAGAACCGTGAAAACCTTTACAAAGCTTTTTTCGGGGTTTTTCCAACCTTTGACCAATTTTGTCAGGTTATGGATTCTTGCACTGAAAACTATGAGTGTATGGTTCTTGATAATACATCCAAGAGTAATAAGATTTCAGACTGTGTCTTTTGGTACAAGGCGCCAATCCGCAAAAACTTCAGGGTGGGTGGAGCATCCTTCTGGCAGTATCACCAGCGCTTCTACAGTCCACGTGCCGCGAATGGACCACAGGGAACTATGAGTGCACCAAAACGACGGGGTGAAACGGTCGTAGTGAAAAAGTCGCGGTAGCAGGCTCTACTTAATTTCCATTTAAAATTCAATAATGGCTGGAGTCATGACATATGATCCGAGTGTAGACAGTATAATGTCACCAATTCCTTCACAGGAAATCAATTTAAATGAAGAATTAGCTCGTGCAGCTTTGGAGCGTCAGCAGACGAGTGTCCCATCTGGACTTTCTCGCAACTCTAAAGAAGGTGAAAACAAGGCGGGACCTCCAACCGGTCTTTTGAGAATGCCTTTAAATGCGCCTGAAAAAGATATTGTTGAATCTCAAATGGCATCTTTCGCAACACCTATTGACGATATTATGCCAGGTCCAGGACAGATGATGCAGGATGAGATGATGGGGTCCCCCTATGTTCAGGCGCCCCCTCAGAACGGGAAGGTTTCGAATGATGATGCACCCAAGTCCCGTAGCAAGAACCCATTCGGTCTCCAGGATGATCAGTACCAGGCACTCCTGGCTGGCGTTGCAGCGGTCGTCGCATTCTCCAAGCCAGTGCAGGGCAAGCTTGGAGAAATGGTTCCAAAGTTTCACGGTCCATCAGGTGAAGTGTCTCTGACCGGACTGGCTGTGACTGCACTCATCGCAGCCATCGTGTTTTACCTGGCAAAGAAGTACTTGGTTGATGGAAATTGATATTTTTAATCTACAATTAACATTATATGCACAGTGCTAAGTTCGAGCTTCAGGTTATGAAAGCTGTCATTGCCCAGAAACGTAGACAAGCGAATAAAATGACACCCAGTTCCGTTAAAACAGCTCTTCTAAGAAACGTTGCTAAAGCTCAGAGAATCGTTAATGTTTTGTCAAAGTACGTCTGATTTTTAGTCCTTCACAACGTCCCCACAATACGTGCGAGTCCCTGTAGGTGTATAAACTCCCGCATCTATCGCAATCTTTTTAAGTTTATCAAAATGTTTCCAGAAATTTTTGGTGTGGTCATACTCCGGTACTGTCATATGCGCCAACTCATGAATCAAAACATACATTGCAGAATTTACATCTCCTCCATCCAGACAGATGTAAATTTCATACCCTTTATTGACATTAGAACCAATTGGACCGTTGTCTTTGTTCCAATCTATCATACCTGTTATGATTGAGGGCTTGTAGACGGGGTGCCAAAGAGGGTCTCCTGTACGGCGCAATAGTTCAAGCAATATCCAGTATCTCATCTTGAGTTCACTGAGAATTTCAGGTTCTTTATTGACTGAGACTATGTAGACGAGGACGACAAATAACATTACGAAAATTGGAATATATTCCATCTACTATTACACGCTTAGATTTTCTCTACGACGAAACACAAACTTGGAATAGAGGTCCGAGATGAGCCCGTTCGGCTCTGCCAGCATAGGTCCCCAGAACAAGAGGTCAAAGTCCAGTTTTTTCAACTCATCCTTCAACATTTCCCCGTCCAAAAGAGGCTCGTCACGTGCCCCATCTGCATAAAACGGTCCGTCCGTCAGACGCACCAGGAGTCTTTGCCCGCCTTGGTATATATCGAACGTGTTACCGAGCATATCCTCGTAGTGACCGTGTGGGTCACACATACGTACGGCGTTGTACTTTTCGGGTGTGATGCCGATCAGGAGCCCCCCGGGTTTTACCGCACACTGGATCGCCTTGAGGGAGTTTTCAAGGTCGTCCATGATGTAGTGAATCGAAAAGTTGTAACAAACCACATCAAATGGACCTGCAAAAGCCGCCTGTATGATTGTTCCCGTGCCTAGAAACCAAACCCCGAAATTCATCTCGATGGCACGGCTTTCCGCCTCGTTAAGAGACTCGCCATCTGGGTCTATGGCGTAAACTGACGCACCGACAGCTCGCCACTTGTGCCAGTCACCTCCCCTGCCGCACCCACAGTCGAGAACGTGGTCTCCACGCTTGACCCAATTGGTGATATGGTCACGTTTGCACTGATTGTGAAGCCTTCTGAGAGCATCCATGGTTGAATGCTCTTTCAACAACTTACAACCTTATCCGGTGACATGACACGAAATTTTGAGATTTTACTGCGTTTTGAACTTAAAAAATAAAGCTATAGCTATTTCAATGGGTTCTCTCGAGCAGGATTATCTGACGGTTCCAGGACAGTACTTTGCTTGCATTTCCTTTGTTGGTCCAGATCAGCCCCAGAAGAATGAGAAGCTGGGCATGAAGATTCGCGGATGCTTTTCGACCCGCGATGAGGCGGCGAGCCACGCAAAGCGCCTGCAGAAGGAGGATGCTCTGGTGGATATTTACGTGGTCGACATGTACAAGTGGCTGCTGATTCCCCCAGACCGTGATCAGATTGAGGACGTGCACTACCAGAATGAGAAACTGGAGGAGATTATGTCCAAGTACCGTGCCAACCAGAGCGCGGCAGCCTCCATGTTTGAGAAGCGTAAGCGTGACATGATGGCACAGCCCCAGCCAGGTCCCTATCCATACATCGATCCTTCCGACGAGAATTCCAAGTTTTACACAAAGCCCGACGTTCCACCCATTCCTCACCCAGCCGAGCTTATCGATGGTCTCAAGGAGGAGTTCCCCGACCTGGATATGCCAGCCCTCGTGAAGATTGCCGACGAGCGCGTCGCCAAGATTATGGAGGAGCGCAAGATGCCCGCCGTGTCGGTCATTGCCGAGGGTGACGAGTCCAAGGCTGAGGACGACGAGGTCCCCGAGTCGGTTTAATTTCGCTGCGAATATTAGAAAATGTTTTTTAAAGTTTTAGCTTTGGTGCTGATTGCGTTTCTCATGTACGTGGCATACGTGAGGTTCCCACCTGCGCCAGCTAGAATATCTCAACCTGTTGCTGCGTACGACAATCAGTTTGAGGTATTCAGGGATATGGAACCAGCCGATCAGACTCGTGAGAATCCTTGGCTGGGATTTTTACAAGAAGATGTTCGGAAAAACAGAACGGGTCCTATTGGTAATTTTGTGGGGTACGACGATCCTTCAACGAAGGCGCCTTTATATGGTATGCAGTAGTCCCAGTTCCGAAGGAGGACCTTCGGTCCGACGGGAACTTTCAGTTCCCTGAACTGTCCTTGCTCCGCGGTCTCAAGTCCTACGGACTTGGTCACTTCGCCTGAAAAACAACGGGACGCATATTCGCAAGCAGAAAACCGATAACCATTCCCAACAGAATAAGACCGATTTGATTCTCCTTGAAAGCTTCAAATGGATCCTTCTTCTGTTGTGGGCGTTCTACAAATGTATCAAACTGGCGTGGAGAATCCATATGGGATGGCCACTCATTTTCTGGGAGCGGTGGGGGTGCGCTTCTTGACTGAGACTCGGTGTTTTTTGTCAGGAACGGAAGGTTGTCCATCCTCACTATCAGATTCATCACTCTCGCTTTTATCTGCTACAACAAATCCATCCAAATTTCCATCATCATCTGCATCAGATTCATCCTCTTCCTCGTCGCTCTCAGTCTCGATCTCCTCAGAAACATCCTCTGGGTCCTCCGTGTCGTAATCCTCAGCATCGTAATCGTCCTCAACCTGCTCAACAGGCTCATAGCGCACAGGGGGCTTGGTTATGCGCCCGGAACGGGTGCGTGTTGCTGGTGCCGAGTCAGCCTCGGCTGCAACCTGTGCAAGAATTTGGAGATTCGAAGGGATCTCAGCAGGAGTCACTTCGTGACTCTCCGTCCTGGTCTCACTGACCGTGGGTTTTGAGGTGCCCCGGGTCGCCCGCATTTTCTATATAATCTTCGAACGTATTGTTTAAGTATCTTGGATTGAAGTAAAGACCTTGTGAAATTGAATTTTGGTTCAAAATAAATTCTCCTTCGAGCCCCAAATTTGTGGCTATGAGATTGAGTTCTTCTTGTTTCTGCCCATCGTCTGCACGACGAATCCCGAGCGAAAGATCTCTGATATTTTCTACAGCTGCGTAAAGTGCAGAGGCTGCTGTATCAAGCCGGGTTGAAGCCGACTGTTCGAACACGTGGAGATTGTCCAAAAATCTCTGCCAGCTGACTGGGTCCAGGCCCGAGTACGGATGGACCATGAGCTCGTACTTCCTGAATCGGGCTTTTGGTCCCATCGGGAAGAAAATCCACAAGAAAAGTAAAAGAAGGACTACCCACAATAGCAACATCATTGAGCTGCTCTACTATTGATGGAGGAAGAATATGTTCCCGACCGTGAAACTCGTTACACGTCTCCTGGTCAAAACATCTCTGAGATATCCGCCCTGAGTGAATCGAAAACCATACATGGTTTGACTTGTGTTCCCGACGAATATTCTCACAGTACTTGGAATCGGTCTGGACGTACCACCCATCATGCTCGTGCCTGTGAACGCGCTTGACACTCGCCTTTTCCTGACCTACGATATACTTCTGGATATATTCCTCAATTCCAGGAATTTCGAGATTGACTTTTTGCTCCTGAGGAGTTTCATCCGTCCTGATGGAAAACAACTCTAAAATTTCTTCACTCGGAACCTTTGAGAATTCCCGCGTACTGTTGAGCTGACGCCATGGAATATAGGGATCTCCTGTGGGTTTCTTGTGCGACCAAAGCATCCTGAGTCCTGAACCCCCATAGACTGAGGCATCTATGATAGTGTCCCATGGTCCTTCACCCAAAGCCTGAATCAATTTTGATCTTAAATTGATTGCTTCGGTCCGAGTGACAATTAGGCGCGGCCAATGGATATGAACTCCAGACTTTATGAGGGAAGTCCCCTGGGGTCCCCCAACTGATCGAGGTCTCGCCTTGGCAATGAGACACTCTGAAACTTTGTCCCCTCCCAGACTTTCATGAATTATAGAACAAAATTGAAGAAGATCTTCATCACTTAATTTTTCTGGGGCTTTATAGTCCAAGTCTACGAAAAACTTGAAACGATCCGTCTTTTGCTCAACTACAAACAATTTTGATCCAAAATTAATTGTCCGAACGTATGCCTGGTGAAATTCCCGAATTTCCTCCTTAGGAACCATGAGAATTCCACCATCCATGAGAACATGGGTTCCAGTCCCTCGAGGGACCTTCCATTTATCCATTACTGATACTACTAGTTTTTACTCTAAGTAGCTCCGCGAGGACAGTTCCGAAGGAACTGGGACTTACTCCTCATCCGAAGATGAATCCATGGACAAAAATGCCCAGAATGATTTGGGTTTCTTTTGTGTGATGGCGGGAGTTTCCTTCGCCTGCTTAATTTTTTCTTCAATTTCCTCGAGATCAGCCTCAGCCTTTTCAATCTCATAGTGAAGTTTGCGAATAGTCATCACCTTTGCCAGATCCTCTGGTTTCGTCGTGGTATCGTTACACAGCTTGAGCAGGTGTGTAGCGAGATCAATTTTTGATCGAGTCATTCTATTAAATCTAAAATATTTTAACCACGCAAATTGAACGGGGTCTTGTTGGTTGCTGTGATTGCCTGCTGAAATTCAGGGTTTATTAGAACGTGCTGACGAATCATAGGCCACAGGTTCTGGTACTTGGATATTGTGTCAAGACTTGCAAATTTACAGTCGTCATTCTCATCATAATTTTTGCGAAAAGGAACCTGATTTCCTTCCATTTTCTCTTTTTCTTCCGTGAATCGCTTCACGATGTGTTTGTGCTCTATTGAAGTCATGGGCATGTCAAAGACATACACATGATAATGGTTTATAACATCTACCCCGTCCTCAATGTCGCGAGGTTCGGGTGTGTTTGTGATAAATTTAAAATAGGCATATGAGCCACGTTTTAAATTGATCATACCACGGGTTTCTTCTTCGAGTTCTCGAACCGCACATCGGAGTGGGTTATAAATTTCTCGACGGCGGCATCCGCCTGTTACGAAGGTCCATTCCTTGTAGCGCCTGTCATGGACTACAAGAAAGTGAGGTATGTCATTCACGTGAGATACTGGGATTGCTATCGCTTTGTGTCGTTCTCTGGTCATTGTCCTCTACTAATTCTTGTGGAGCAAAAAATTTTCCGAGACTTCCCGTACGTGGATTATAAGTTACCAAAAATACTATACAAATAATGAATGCCCACACGAGCCAATGCATTTTTAATTTTAGTTAGGAATTAGTTGGCATAGAGCAGCGAGCCCAGACCGTTCTGGATCCGGAACACGTTGTAGTTGACTGCGTACAGGTACTGGGTGGGGTAGTTGATGCTGGTGCTTGCCAGACCCTGGATGCCGTTGGTCAGGGTAGATGGCACAACCAGGCGGAAATTGTCGAGGCGAGAGAAGTTGAGGGTGCCGGTGGGCTGGAGCTTGGAGGTGTCCAGGCAGTAAGAAATGATTGCCACGTTTGCCACCTGGTTATTGTGGATGTATCCGTAGGGAGTGTTGTAGTACTGTGCCACATCCACCCAGTGGAACATGTGGCGGGAGTCCCCGACATCCACGCCGTTGACCTGGGTCTTGAGCTGGTAGTTGGCGGCAGTGGTAGATCCTGCACCGTTGGCGAAAATCTGGTTGTAGTTCACACAAGGGAAGGCGATGAACTTGACTGGCTGAGCCAGGGCAAGCTCCTGGACGGGGTTGGTGCCCATCACGATGCGCTGCACCTGGGTAATCAGCAGATCCTGCTTCTCCTTGGCGAACCAGTCGCGCTCGGACTGATCCAGGTACACAAAGTTGGACCAGGCGATGTACTGCACCTGGGAATAGGCGGTGGTGGTGTTTGAAGTGCCGGTGAAGAAAGAGATGGTGGTGCCAGCCAGAACTGGACCGGTCACCTGGGATGGGTAAGTCACGGTCACGTTGCTGTTTGCAATGTTAGACGTGCTTGACACATAGACTGGTCCAGCCCATGGCACACCTGCCACGTACTGACCAACCACGATGGAACCAGTGCCGCCATAACTGGAAATCTGGGTCAGAGTGATGCTCTTTGTGGTGGAGGCTGCGGTACCGGCGGCAATTGCTAGTGGCACCTGGGCAGACACTACTGGGGCATAGGCGCTCAGTGAACCACCGACAGATGTGCTGAAGATGGCGGCAGCATTGATAACACCGGTGTTGGATCCTGCAATCATAATGTTGGACCAAGCGATATTGGAACTGCCAGTCACTGCGTTGGCAGAGAAGCCTTGGATGACCACGACGTTCGCCTGCAGGTTTGATGTGGCAGAAGTCAGAAGCATACCTGGGAATAGAGGACCGGTGGTCTGGGACACGACCAAGTTAGCTGTGTTGGAAAATGGCAGAGAACCCTGGACCACGCTGAAAGCATTAATGGTTGCGTTGGGGACGGACAGGACTGGGTAGGTGGTGGGACCGATGGTAATGTTCTGGGTCAGGTAGGGAGACCAGGTGATGCGCAGCTCCACGTCGTGGAACTGCAGACCAATCAGGGGCAGAGCCACTGACCACTCCTTGCAGAAGAAAAACTTGAGTGGGAAAAAGGACGCCTTCTGGTTGTTGAGGGTGGTGCTGTTGTTGTTAAGGTAACGCTCGGAAAAGGTACGAGCGCCGACGATGGGCTCGATATCGGTCATGTACTCGAAGTCATGGGTGTCCACAATCTGACCACCGATGTAAAGCTCCACCTTGTCAATCACCTTGGACCAGTCCAGACCCACGATGCCTGCGCCGTTGTTGTCACGGGCAGTCAGGAACACGTAGCTGAGCAGATCACCCTTCTTCTCGAAACGGATAGTGGAAATACCGTTGGCAATTGGTGCTCCCTGAATAACCTGGCGCTCCACAGAGTTTGAGTAATGAGTATAACGTTTGTAATTCGACCGGTAGAAAGATACCTCGGGCTTGCCTGTCAACCAAGCGTCCTGAGGTCCGACTGCTACGAGTTGAACGACACCTCCAGACATTTACTTTGTGTCTATATTTTTTTAATGGACTTCACGACGGGATTTAACATTTCGCAGACACTTGAGGAGGAGGGCGTGCCAATGAATAAGCCAATGGATTCTTTTCAAGCTGCTGAATAGCTATATCCAAAAATCTCGAAGATGCACGTGGGTTGGGGTTTGATTTTTGCTCGTTGAGTGGATCGTCATATTGAGGTGGCTGAGTTCCACGACCATGGTTTGAGCCAGTTGGACCCATGGGTGGCACTGGGAGAATCTCAGCCTCTGGACGAAGCTGGGTTGCTGCGCCCACCTGGTTCACTGGGTCGTTGCGGACGTTCATACGAGCACCGTTGCCTGCACGATCTGGCTTGGAACGATCGCCGCTTGCGCGAGTGAGTGTCTTGTCAGTATAAGAAGTTTTACCTCCTGCATATGGCTGCTGCACGAAATAGCTTGGAGGACCCTCGGAAAGAGTGTCTGTGCGAAGCCCCGACTCCTGGCGACGAGTCGTTTTACGGGTCTTGAGATTATCAGGGCGCCCTTCTGGGGCAACCATAGCACCCTGGGCGCCGCCACCTCCAAAAGCACCTGGTGCGCGGTACACTGTCTTTGACTGCGAAGCATTGTGCGTGATGTCACCAATTCCACCGGCACCACCGCTCTTCACGACTGGATTGGGTGGTCCTGGACGACCCTCAATTGTCGTGAGCTTTTCCTCGTTAATATTGTTTGGAAGAGCACGGAAGTAGTCGTGGAAACCACCAGCCGCTTTAACGTTGGGACCAACACCCAGACCTGGTCCCACTGTATTGGGAGACTCGAGTGGGTTCACATTGTTCATTTTGTTTGTAACATACTGGCGGTTGTACATGTCATAAACGGGCTGACCAAATGGAAACCGACCATTCGTTTGAGTCATATCCTGAAGATTTGGAACAGCCTCCTTGGGCTGAAGACGCCAGTCTCCGACACGCCGACCGACATCGGGGGTCGTGTTCATAAAGTCGGTATAATCCTTGGAATGATTACGGCTATTCCCCATCAAATCTATATCCCGGCGAGTAAGAGGTTTCGTGGTTGCAGGGAGAGGTTTACGACCTGACTCTGGGCTTTCACTGCGCCCATCTGCAAGTCGCTTTCCGGCAAACACAAGACCGACCACGGCTGCAATTGCCAGTGGGTCCATTATTATTAATAAGATATCTTTTTTAGCGACTAAAAGTTTTTGGTTTTTTGCTGTTATAACGCTCATTAAATCGCTCATTCTGGATGTCGGCAAAAGTGGTAATTGGATTCCACTGCAGCACGCGCAGAGGCAAATTGACATAGGTGTTGGGGAAGTCGTATGGCTTCTCGGACCAGCCCTTAGTCCAGGCTTCCGTGCTCCGTGCACGAAGTATGCTCTCGACGTCAGTCTTGTCTGCCAGGACAACTTGGGCGGGACCAATCCAAACACCCTTCTGGAGGATGTTGTGGCTATTGTCCAGAGTTGGCATTTTATTAATACTTGTCTATATTTTAATCTATCTTCCGTTTCCTGCACGCATCTGAGGTCTCTCTGGGAAGGCAGAGTAGAAGCGGTCTGGGTCGCAAGCGGCACCGCCCTGGTCGTGACACTTTGGTGCGAAGGGCTTACCATATGCGCCGTAAGCAAACGCTGCTTGGTCGTTGGGAATTGTACTTGCCGCTACAGTGTAGAAATTGCGTTCGGCATCACGCTGACGCTCAAATGGGTGAATCTGACTCCAGGCAGCCTGTACCTCTGTGCGCATGCTTGGGTACCATGCAGCGGCTGGTCGGTCGGGTGCATCTACATAATCGCTCAGAAGAACGTTGCCCATGGGATTGTCAAGTGTTGGGAGAGTCACAGAGCCGCGAAGAGGACCAGGAACGCGACCGTCAGCAGAGGCTGGGCGCATTTTTCCATCAGAAATCATATTCATAGTCATGAGGTAATACAGGATTGCAAGTGCGAGAATACAAAGGGCAAAAACACGTACATCGCGGTTAATCAGGTAAATGAGGCATGTGGCGTACAGGATGAAACGGGTCGTCGATGCGACGCGCTCGCGCGCCGTCTGGGATGCGGTCGGCCAAAAAATTAAAAGCTCGCTAGTTTTGAAAATCTCTCTTGGATCCATGCTGTAATTTAGTAAGATTTGTTTTTTAGTCCCTGGGATCTTAGTTCCTTCGGAAATCGTCTTTAGTCCAGTGCCATAAAGTCCTTCTTAGTCGCCTTGCGCTGGGGGGGCGCACCTGGAAGTCCTGGAAACCCGCCACCCGCCATGAGCTTACTCATCATTCTCTGAGCTGCAGCCATGATGTTTGCCTCGTCGAGCTCACCACCAGACTCCTTGAGTCCCTTGGCACAATTCTCCGCCTCTGACTCGATCATATTCATAAACTGAGGTGGAATCATCTGGAGAGTCACTCCAAAACCGTACAGAGAGCTCAGGTACTGCCAGATCGCCTGACGTGTCGCATCTGACACGTCATCCTTTTTCCAAATCTCATGCAAATTCAGACTCGCAACAAACTCATTATCCTCGCAAAAAAACTTGGAATCCTTCTCCATAATCTGCTGAGCCCATGGACTCAGCTTGTTCATCACCTTTTTATAGGTTTTCTCATCCTTGTGCTTTTTCAGCGCCTTTGCAATTGCAGGCTCCTCGGGGAAAGTCTGAGCAAGCTCACCGAGAAACTGGGTGTACATTTCATTAAATGCTGAGTACGACGCCATTAATACTTAAAAGATGTATTATTTTTAAGTACATGGAATATATATACACTGAACATATTGATGTGAATATTACTGAATTGAAACTTCTTTTACTTGAAATAGAAAAAGAACTATTGAAAAAGTTTGAAAATACAAAAGAACCTCATACGTGCGGGACGGGATCCAAAATATCCAATTATTTTAGTCTATACAATTTAGCTGAGAGAAATGAACCTATTCTTCAAGAATTATTTCATACAATAAAAGAAAAAATAACCAAAAAATGGGAAGCAACAAAGAAACATAGTTTTCATGCATGGCTAAATATTCACCGAAAAGGTGAAAATCTTTTTTGGCATGCACATAGTATAAAAAGCTTTACTGGTACAACTCTCCACGGATACATCTGTGTTGAAGGAGAACCTTCTAAAACTACGTATATATTCGTTGGACAAGATGATTTCATTCAGGTAAATAATAAAAACAGTACCTTTGTATGTTCTATTAATAATAAGTTTTTACACAAAGTTTCAAAATGGGAAGAGAATTATGAACGTATAACAATTGGTTTTAATATGGATCTGTCGAAACCGTTCCATTTGATCCCTGTCCCTGGCTCACGATGAAAAACACCAAAAGACCTACGAGAAAAGCTGGCTTGAAATATTCAGAATTCTTAATTTTTGCATCTCCATTCATCTTGGAACGAATGAAAATATAACCCATCGTAATTGCTGCTGCTATGATTGCGGCAGTTGAAGGCTCCTGGAAATACTGTTCCATTTTTACTAATAGACTTAAATATTAGATTTGAGGGATTTTCTTCACATCCATATCATCTGGGGCATCGTCAAAGAGATTCTGTTCCTGGGTAGGAACTGGGGTACCACCTGGAACGGAAGGAGGTGTCAACGAGTTATTGACCGTAACCGTCTCACTCCCTCCTGGAGTTTGACCAAATTGCATGTTGTTCATTGGAAGACCTTCGACGGGATCGGCGGCAGGCACCTCCTCGCCACCCGGAGGATCGAGTTCCTCAACCTCCTCCTCTTCCTCGTCAAAGTTCATACCCTCGTCGCCTGATGGCATACTCAGATACGTGTCCAAAATTTCAGACATTGGCACAAGCTGCTCGATGATTTCACATATGTGGTGGACGAAACGCTTGTGAAGCTCCTTCTTTCTGTATTCATCCGAGTGGTTCTTGTTGACGATGATATCAGGATCCTCGTAAATATCCTTGGCACACGCCTCGTAGACTCGCTGAACAAACACATCATTCGCTGGAAGCTTGATTGAAATCTTTTTCGACTTTTTATCTGTGCGAATTGAGCTCAGAATCTTGACGTGAATTACAAAGACGGCGGCAAGTAGCTTGGGAAACATGGGGTTGCCCTTGATGATAGACTCTGTATTTCGGTTTGAAATTGAAGAATTCCAAGTCTTGACATCACGGAGGAGTTGCTGGAAAACTTGTACAGTGTTCTTCCCCTTTGCCTCCTTCTGAGCTTCCAGCCAAATTTCCCAAAATGCTTCAATCATGGATGGGGTCATAGAATCACATAGCTTTTTGGTAAAACGACGCTCGGATTCACTGATAAGGTCCATAGTTAATAATATACAAGGACTTATTTAGCTTTGACTCTCCGCACACGCCGTCTGTTCACCCTGATGGATGGAGAACTCAAGGGATGAGATCTCAGTGGAGATAGACTTTTTGAGCTTTCAAAAATAAGTTTCATCCATCTGGGCATTTTGTTATTTCCGTATCCGATAGGTCCGTACCGAGGCGAGTTAGTCATTTATTATTTACTAGGTTTCTTTCTCAGGGTACTCGCCATCTTCTGTAAATTCACGAGGCTGGGGAGTTCCACCTCCTCAACCTCCTCTGGAAGCATCTGGTGTATGGGAGGTTTCTTCCACCACACCTTTATGTCTAGGGGACCTATGAGATTTATAATATATCCCAGCCGATGAAGCTGTCGACACATGTACCGTACAGTCGTGGGGAGATCGTGTCTTGGAAAACCAATCAAAAATACAGGAACTGTCAAGACACACTCCTTCTGACCGAGCTGTACTGAAGTTTTAATTTTCCTACAAAATTGCTCGAGAAGAGCTTTATAAAACTCTTTTCGAGCACTTTTACGAGAATTCTCCATTTTCGCAATGTCTTGGGCAGACACTGACATCTAATTTTAGTTTAGAATTAGGAACGAGTCCCCAGGCGCATGTCAGACACAACTGGCGTCTCTGGGCGAGTTGCCAAAAGTGCCTTGAGTTGCGCGGCGGAACTGTTCTCTATATCTTTATAGGGTTTGTACTTGTCAGGCTGGTATCCAGTACTAAAGTCTTTTTTTGCAAACTCCGATATGTTTATGATTTCAACATTTCCGTCTTCACCGATCTTTGATACGACATCGTACTGGGATCCAAGGAACTTGCGGGTATTGTAAAACATGAATCGGCTCGCATAAGAACCGTCAGCCTGGAGATTAACGAAGAGTGTCTCGAGGGGCTGCTCATCTGGTTTGGTCTGTTGGACCTTTTCGATGATTGCCTGAATCACATCAGGTGAGATGGGAGAATTTCCGTCAGCTGCCATTGGGGCGACGTACCCAGACAAATTGACACGGCTGTTCCATACCAGGAAGACCACAATAATCACAAGCAGTAGGATCATAATGTCTTTCATTATTAATAGACTGCGAAATTCTTCTGTTCAAAAAAAGTCAACTAATTCAAATGGCCTTGCTGGTCTATTCTGACAAGTGTAAATTTTCGAGTCAAATTATCGAATATATTAAGACTCAGCCTTCTCTGAATGAGATTATTCGGTACCATAATATCACAAACCTCGGTGTTCCATCGAAGAAGATTACCATGGTGCCCACGATCGTTACAAATGAAGGAGTTATGAAGATTGGCGGGGATATTAAGCCCTGGCTCGAGTCTATGATTCCGTTCGAGTTTGAATCATGGTATCCTAATTCAATCTCATGTACAAATATAGACGGCACTGAAACGCCATCCCTTTTTGAATTTGATAAATTTGGGCAGCAGCTTCAACCAGAGATTACCCCTGAACTGGAAGCTAAAATTTCCACAGATATAGCAGATGCTATGCAAAAAATCAGAAGTTCAGCCACTTAGAGGAAAAAAACGCACACTTATTAATGCATCTAAAGACTATCCAAGCTTCGGCTCTCAAGTCAGTTTTTGAAGTGCTGAAGGATATCATCAATGATGTAAATGTGTATTTTACAGAAAAGGGTGTTCATGTCTTGACGCTTGACACCGCCCGCGTTACCCTTGTGCATATGGTCCTAGGGGCTGAGAATTTTGAGGAGTATGAATGTCCTGGTGATATCATCGCAGGTTTGAACATGGCAAATGTTTATAAACTTCTCAAAGCTATCACGAGTCAGGACACATTGACCATGTCCATCACTGGTCGAGACTATATGGATATCACCATAGAAAACACAGCCAAGAAATCATTTACTAATTTTAAACTAAAATTGCTTGACATTAATGAGGACATACTGGATCTCCCGGATATTCATATGAACTTGGTGACAACCATGCCATCTATTGACTTTCAGAGATATACCCGGGATATGGGTAATCTTTCAAATGAAATTAGAATTTTCCGTCACGGACACAATCTGGAGTTGAGCTGTGTAGGAGATTTTGCAAATCAAAAAACTGATATCGAGTGTGCGGACAAGGGTCCTGACGAGCGAGTCGGTGGTTGCTTCAGTCTCAAGTACATCAACCTTTTTACAAAGGCGACAAACATGTGTTCCAGTATCCAAATTATGCAGGACTCAACGAACGATAATATGCCAATCGTTTTCAGATATACAATAGCAAATCTCGGTGATTTGAAATTTTATTTGGCTCCAAAAATTGATTAATTAAGAGTTATTATAGTTTTGAAATGAATGGAAGCAAGGTACGATGAAAGGATAAGGAACTGTAAATCTGCGGACGAGTTGGCGGACTATTTACTCATGTGCGTCCCTGTTATTCGTGAGTATACTGGAATAAACGCGCCGACCGTCTCCACGACTAAGACAGTTGCAAACCTCCAGATTGGGTCACGCACGGGTGTGAAGAGAAAGGACATCTATCAGAAATATTTAAAAGAGGTTGAGGATCAAGATCAATGCAATGAGAAAAAGTGCGAGATAGACGTGGATCCGTGTAAAAACTGCGGAAAGACGTTTACAAAGATGCACGATGAACAACAAAGTGACATGATATGTACAGAGTGTGGATACACAGAGTATTATCTATCGGAAGAGCTTGGATTCAAGGAGGAGCAGGAGATTGAGAAGAATGTCGTGTATTCCTACAAACGTGAGAACCATTTTAACGAATGGATTTCACAGTTTCAGGCGAAGGAGTCGACTAGCGTCCCCGAGGATGTCATAGGGCAACTCAGGACTGAATTTAGGAAGATGAAGATTAAGAATTTAGATGAGATTACTCACGAAAAGGTGCGAGTCTTGTTGAAGAAGATTGACAAGAACAAGTACTATGAACACGCACCCTATATTGCAACAATCCTAGGCGGTATCACTCCTCCAACGATGGACCAACCACTTGAAGACAAGCTCCGTCTTATGTTTCACAAGATTCAAGCACCGTTCGAGAAGCATAAACCTGCGGCACGTAAAAACTTTTTGAGTTATTCATATGTTCTTTATAAAATGTGTGAATTGCTCGAGGAAGATAAATATCTTCCTTGTTTTCCTTTGCTCAAGTCAAAGGAGAAACTGTATATCCAGGATCAGATATGGAAGAAAATATGCGATGAACTCGAGTGGGAGTTCATCAAGACAATCTAGGGTCTTACTAATTTTGAATCAAAATTGATTCAATCTCGGGAGTGGCTGACTGACCCATGGGGAAGTTGATGAGGTACCCTTTCTGGAGACCCAGGAGTCTCATGTAATTTTGAATTTGAATTCGAAATTGCTCTGTAAGGCGTGAGACTGACTTGAGTTCTATGACGGTGTCGCCCACGATGAGGTCAGCCCTTACGTGACCGACATTTAGACCCTCATAATATACGGGAATTATCCTTTCCGTATCGTATGAGATTCCGCGCTTTCTCAGAGCCACCTCAAAGGCTGAGTGGTACACACTCTCCGAGTACCCTGGACCGAGGGAAGACCATATGTCCTGAGCAATAGCTTCCATGAATTTTAAACTAAAATTAGTTTTAAGCCAGTCTCCGTGCTACACTTCGAAGAAAATACCCACCGGGCATTCCTTGTGTTCCGTATCTTAACCCCGCTTCATAGAGTGCATTTCCGTGTTTGTTTGAATATATTTTTACGAGGTTCTGAAGTTTTCTTGCTACTTGGAGCTTGGTGCGAGGACCGAGTGCAGCCGCTCCTCCAGGCAAAGCACCGTACGCTCTAAAAATAGCATTTGCTTTTGCGTTCAGGTTTGCAGAATTTCCTGGTAAAGCACTATAATTTCTTATAGAGTTGACTAATGTTAAATATTCCTGCGACTGTCCGGTGAGTCTTATAACATTTTTAAGCTTGTTTATAGCTTGCAGAAGTTTCGCCTTGGAGTTTGCACGCCGAACGGGTGCACGACGCACGCGCGGTGTCGCCTGTCTGTGCTGTGCAGCATTTAAAGATGCGGCAAGAACAGCCAGCCGTTGAGCAGTGACGGGTCTTCCTGCACTTCCGGCAATCGACATCGACCGAGTTCGCCGAGGAGATGGCATCTTATTATTATAAAATATTTAAAGTCAGTTCCTACGGAACTGTTCAGTGCGCGACTGGTTTTTAAAGTGTCAGTCTCAGAGTTGCCGCGCCGTAATTGAGTAAACGAGCTGGAGTCGTACGTTCGAGACCGCGAACACGGAGTTCCTCTCGAACAATACCTGCAACATTTTCAGTTGCAAAATATTTCAAGCTTGAAACAAGCCATGCAATCATAGTGATGATACCAGTCCTGACCATTTCTGCATTGGCAGCAGTTCGCCCGGTGAGACGAGCAAAACTCGAGTTATTATACTTGTGAATTTTGTTTATAAAATTTGATGTACGTGCACCGCCGTTTCGGTAACTCATGGTAAATGCCATAGTTCCAACTGCCATATTAGCGACATTTGGACGCAGCGTGCCCGTCTGAAATTTGCGGTAAAGAACTGCCGCTATAGATGACGCACCCGCCTCAATGACATTTTCGTGTCCTGCGAAGCAGGTCTGGACTATATTTTTGAATTTTAAAAAGGAATTGAGAATAGAGCGACGCACCTTGAGTGCATCCGCAGCAGACATTTCCATGGCGTAGTTATTAAGATATAAAAGAACCACGAGCGTGATAATCAGAGCAACAATACGACGTACCTGACCCTGACGGAGACGTGGACGCCCATTGTTGTTCCGGTTAGGAGACCTGTTAGGAGACCTGTTAGGAGACCGGTACCGAACGAGACTTGCGCTTGGCATATACTATCTCACAACACTTTTATATAGAATTTTTGGAGCTTTGCGAACGACCGACCATTTCAAGGCATTGTAGTGGCTGGGCGCATATGTACGCATCTTGTTGAGCGCGCCAAGAGCAATTTGTTTAGTATGAGGCGAGAAATTACCTGGTGAAAAGTAATAATTTACCATTGCATTGACCAGGTTATTTGCGTGTCTGTTTCTGGTAGCATTTGTTGCAAGACTGAAATTTATCGCGCTTCTTCCGAGCGCCTGAGCGTGACGATTATTCGCGAGTCCACTGATCTTTATGGCTGCAGGTAAAAGAGTTTTAGCCATTTGGACTGTAGCTTTACCTGCAACTGCTCGAGCAGTTCTGGAATTTGCGGCAAGTGAAAATGGACCTCCAACCAGACGAGACGGTGGTCGACTTGCCATTTCTATTTACGACCAAAATTCTTGGAGTACTTGGCATGGACCCATTTGGCATCAGCCTTGTAGATGCGCGATGCACGGGGGGCTGTGCGCTTGGTCAATGTGCTGATGGCAACAAGACGCTTGATAACTGCATGGGGATCCTCCTTGCCCTTGGTCACGGCACGCACTAGCGACTTGTGGCGATTTGTCATCGCCTCAACTGGGTGGTAACCGTAACGGGTCAACATACCCTTCTTGAGCTTGCCGATAATTTTGGGACCTTTTCCGGCGGCACCCACGTCTGGAATGGGAACTGGACGCACGCGGGTCACGCCTGCTTTGCGCACATAGGAAAAGGTTTTGCCTTTCCTATGGACTGTGATTCTCTTGGCACTACGACGCATCGTGTACCCTGATCGAAGAATAGAACTCATTGTTATCTTTTACTCGGAAAAATTTTGGGAAACCCCAATCATAAACATTTTGAGTTTATTTTCATTTGACGCACCAAAATCATAAACATCAATATTTGGAGCATATATGTCATGGACAGGAATCGTATAGACGTGCCTCATTTTCATAACAGAATTCAAAATACTGAGTGCATACGTTTTGAGATTTTTGATTTCCGTAAGGCGACCCCACCCTATACGGATAGCCAACACATCTGAACACCCTACAAAAGGTCCAGCGGGAATAGCCTCAAACATCGCACCGTCTATATAATTGTATCCATCTGCAAGCTTTACAGGCGAAAACAAAAAAGGGACGGCGATGGTCGCCGAGACTGCATCGAGGACACTCATATCCGGTGACGAGTCTATATTAAAGTAAACAGTCTTCATGAAATCCACACAGTATGTGGGTATGTGAAGTTTGATGGGATTCCATTCGTAAAGCTCTTTGAATGTAATTTCATTTTTCCCCGTGAATTTTTTACACATATCCACGAGAATTTTTCGGATCTTTTTAGGCGAAACAAGTCCGTAATTACTCACTAGACTTTTGATACTAGGTTTCATCAATGTTCTAATAGGGATATTCATTGAATAATCGAGCATTTCATTAATGTTACCTCTTGAAAGGACATATACAAATGAAACGAGTCCTCCGGCGCTTGCACCCGATATTTCTTTGAGTTCATCGAGTTGTCCCTCCTGTTTGAGTTTGGACAAGACTCCGAGGTACATGAAATACCCCATAGCCCCGGGACCTATAACGAGGTTTTTCACCATCTTCTATGAGTTCCGTTTAATAATATTCTGGAAACTGACCGCGAAGTAATGCATAAAAAAGGGAAAATACGACGGCATGAATACCGACTGCGGTTGGTCCCGAAGTAATGCTTAAAATAACCCCTGGGGTCAGTGCCACAAACAGCACTCCTGGGACGATGATATCAGCGGTTGTCATATTGAATTTAAACACAAACTTAATAATCAGGTAATTAAATATGCAAAGAAGGAGGGCGTGCATGCACACCTGAACCAAAAGACCTGAACCGGGTGGGATTCCCACCAAGAGTCCAGGGCTTAAGATTGCAAACAAAAGTGCGGGTGTAAACACTTTTGGAGATGTAATATCAATCATTTATTATATGTTTACATTAATATCGAACCACTTGTAGAAATTTTCAGGTTCGATTCGCTCCTTTACTATCAAGACGCGCCTGATCGCTTTCCACGCCTGGTTTGCGTGTTCTGTTGGATCAGATGTATAATATAATTCAGGTCGCAGTAGCAGTTCAACAAACTTCGTGTAGGTGCAAGTATTTTTCAGCATGAGATAGTTGTCATTGACGTACTCGTTGAAGATGCTCCAGCCATCGTGAATTTCCTCAGAATACAAAGCTTCCCAATCTTCAGGTTCAAGTTCTTGATCAAAATCATCTAAATCGTCAGAATCCCACGACTCTTCAAAATTGTATGCATCGCGCGAGTATTCATCATTGATACCCATTTCGACTTGATATAGTTACGTTCAGTCTCTCTAAGACAGGAGCTTACTGATTCCAGATACGTTGACGCCTGCAACCTCCTTGACGTCGACTGCGTCCTGGATGGCGTTGAAAGCACCCTCGACCTGAGCCTCGTTTCCGCCAAAAAAGGTGTGCAGACCCTTGCGGATAACCTCCTTTGTGATACTACCCTTGACCGTTTTAACCTTGAAGTTCACCTTGACCTTGTCCTGGACATTCACGGTATCAATGTTGTGTTCCCCCATATGTTTAGTCACAAACTTGCGAAGCTCCTTTTCACGCTGATTGAGCGTTGAGAGATCTTTGCGAGCTGCGGCGAGCTGGGTCTTTATAGAGATCCACTCATTCGTAGCATTTTTGAAATCCATTCCTAATAAAAACGGTCTATTTTTTAAGCCGGTCGAAATTTACTGATACTCGCGCTCAATCTCAAACTTGGGGCGCATCACATCGGGGGGGATGGTGCTGAGGTTGAAGATGCTGACTGGGGTGCGGGGGTTGAGGGGCTCGCTGCGGAAGTCGCGGTTGGCGTTGCGCAGGACGCCGCCGATGGTCTCTGGGTAGCCGATCTGACTGCGGGGGTCCAGGTAGTTCTGGTTACCCAGGATCTTGTCTGGGCTGAACTGACCAAAGTCCTCGGTGGCGACCACGTCGCGGGGGATCAGGCTGGCGGAGGACACTGAGCTGCCACCGGTCGCACCTCCTGAGTAGGGAGCACCCATGCCGGTTTTAGATTGGTTCTGTGCGCCGCTGTCATTTACAGCGTTAAAGCCAATTGGATGAGCTGATGCATATGAGCTCTTGCGGCATGTAGGGGCAAAAACAAGCAGGAGGATGACTGCCACCAGAACCATAATTGCCAGTCCCTTGCGATTCATTATTATAAGTTGGTGATATTTTTTTGGCTGGAGAGGACAAGTCCTAAGGACTTGGGACTCAATCCAAATAATCTGCTGGGTCATCATCCTCCTCGGGGTCGTCCGTGAACAGGTACTCCTTGGGGAAAGTTGCCTTCTGCGAGCCACTCCGGACGCGCACCTGGACGACGCGCCAGATGGGACCGAACGACTTTTTCAGGAACCACAAACCAGACAGCTCGAGCAGCACATCACACTTTGAGTCTGGTGCCACCTCCTGGAGTTCAATAGGATTTTTCCGAATGTCAAAGGCTGTGGTGACCACCTCACCCTTGACCGTTGCCAGTGTCGCGCTGATGACATCGTCAGTCACACTCTCCTGGAAGGCGTTTGCGATCGTCTCGTCGCTGAGCTCCTTGCCGAACCACTCAACGCGGGACGCCTTGGCCTGTGTAAGCAGCTCGTTATCAATAGTAGTAAACAAATTAGAATTTTCAACCTTGAAATTGACCGACTTGGCGGTCAGTGAATCCTGGAGCGTCACGCCGTTCACCTGATGACGAGACCCATTAATCTTCAGAAAATATCGACCGTCTGGCAGTTTCTGGGGCTTTCCGTACTCCATTGTACTATAAACAAAAATATTCTTTAATGTTAGATGAGCGCGAGTTGCAGTGCTGAATTTGTAAACTCAGGATGCCAGTGTTTGACCGACCCCCTGGATATAACAACATCGATATGCGGATACATAAACAGACAGAACGGTCTGGTGTATCCGTGCGACCTGGGGTGTTGCATTCCCAAATGTCAAAATGTCGGTCCGTACCCAATTTTCGGTGAAGACTTTCGTCCAGCTGGGGGCGGCTCGTTGCCTCCAGGTTTCAATGTGAATTTACCACAGAGTGACAAACCTTCAGAAATAAAGGGGTCTGCACCGTTTTTTAACCCACAGCCTGCAGATGAGAAGGTTTGGCAAATTTTTTTCAAAGGTTTCGTGATTTTGGTCGTGATTCTACTCACAGCAATAGCACTTAAAGCCCTGTCTCGTGTGTAGAGTATAAGATGGCTACCACCACCGATGCCCCCGTAACTCTCGACACCCTGATGAAGGAGCTCAAGGCTGTGCGCAAGGAGATTCGCAAGATTCGCCAGCACATTGAGGACCCTACCGGTGAGAAGCAGGAGGCTCGCACCAAGAACAACGGTTTCAATAAGCCCCAGAAGGTGACCGATGCTCTGCGCACCTTCCTGAGCCTGGGTCCCGAGGAGATGATCTCTCGCTCCCAGGTATCTAACCACATGAACAAGTACTTTGAGACGAACGGTCTGAAGGCAGGGCAGAAGATTAGCCTCGATGATAAGCTGAAGTCTCTGCTGGAGGTTCCAGAGGGTGTTCAGCTGACGTTCCTGAACCTGCAGCACTACCTGAGCAAGCACTACATCAAGGACGAGACGGCGGAGAAGAAGCCACGTGCCAAGAAGGTGCCAGACACCCCAATCGCGGCAGCAACCTCGACCGATGCTACCGTCCCAAAGGAGAAGAAGGTTCGCCCAAAGGTGGCAAAGCCAGCGGCGACTGCCTGAATCAGACTGACTTAAAACTAAACCTTGTGTGTAATATAACATAACCAATGGAGTCTCCTCCACCTTTGTCGCGTGATGAACTAAATACCCTTGTCGGGACAAAAATCAAAAATATCGAACTGTATCAACGGGCTTTCACTCACAAAAGCGCGTTGAAGCGGTACTCGGGTCTTACAGGCTCTTATGAAACTCTTGAATTTATGGGCGACTCGGTCCTAGGATTTATCATTACAAAACACCTGTTCGATCTCCATGAAAAGGAACAGGAGGGGTTTCTCACCAAAGCCCGAACGAAAATGGTCCGGGGCAAGACTCTTTGTGAAATTTCCAAAGTGCTTGGACTCGATAAACTCATATTGATGGATGAAAAGGGTGAGCGTAATGGATGGAATACAAATGAACACATCATGGAGGATGCATTCGAGGCGCTCGTAGGTGCAATTTATCTGGATCTCGGGATGATTCACGCCAAGAATTTCATCCTCAATTCATTCACAAAAGTTCAGACGTCATTGGTTGATGATAACTACAAGGACCAGCTCATGCGGTGGTGTCAGGCTCTCAAGTACGCCTTGCCCGAGTACCGTTTGTCCGGGCAATTTAACGGACAGTTTTTCATAACCGTCGTGGTTGATGGAATGGATTGCGGTTCTGGATTTGCATCGACTAAAAAACAAGCTGAACAAAATGCTGCTGAGATTGTACTTAAAACCGACCCACGTTTTAAGAATAAGAAGATCCCCGTCAATGGACCAAGACAGGATTCTGAGTCGCGCGAAGGAGCTTCTCGCGGCTGAATATGCAGAACAAAGATCACAGGAATGGTTAGATTTGCGCGACAACATGATTACAGCGAGTGACATTGCAAGCGCAATTGGTGAGAATCACTACGAAAGTGTAGACGCTTTTATTAAGAAAAAGGTACTCAAGACTAAGTGGGCAGGAAACGCCGCCACACAGCACGGGACGCTCCTCGAGCCCTTTGTACGGGACTTGTACGATCAGACGACCGGGCGCAAATCCCATGAGATTGGGCTCGTTCGACACCGCACGTACACTTGGCTCGGCGCATCACCTGACGGGATTACGGAGGATGGGCTACTCATAGAAATCAAGTGTCCTTTGACCCGTAAAATAGAGGCTAAAGTTCCTAAACACTACTTACCCCAAGTTCAACTCCAGCTGGAAATTACGGACCTTGAGGAGTGTGATTTTATTCAATTTAAGCCTCAAACTGATGATAAACCCCAGGAGTTTGTCATCGTAAGGGTCAAGCGGGACCGCGAGTGGTTTACGACGAATTTCCCAGCTATGCAAAAAGCGTGGGACCGTATAGTTGCTGGTCGGACCCACGGTTTATGCGAGATTGCAGAGGATGTCGAGCCGCCTCCCTGGGTTAGAGAAGAAATCTCTTGTGAGATCAAGGAAGATGACTTGCAAACACAAGAACAAGTTTCTGACGTGCAAGGATTGTAAGATGCAGTGCTGCGCTGGGTGCATCCAATCCGAGGCTCATTCGTGTCCGATGTTGGCACAGCGTGTGCTAGCTGCACGGGAGGAACTTGCAAAGAAACTGCCTAAGGTGGAAGCTCCAAAGATTATCAAAATCATTTGAGTTTCATGCGCCCGAAAAAATAAACCAAAATTACGGCAATCAAAAGAATCAAAAGAAGATTGATATCTTTTGAAGAGCCTGCCCCACCGACTGAGCGCCCAGTTTCCCAACTCCATGGGAGCTGGGGGCGGCGCCACGTCACGCGCCCGTTCGAGTACTCAAACTTGCGCGCAGGAAATGGGCTATACGGCGCCACACTGGGTGCTGCGGTCTTTAAGTACATATTCCCCGCGGTGTCCGTAGTGTTCATGACTGGAATGACTGCATTCACCTGCATTGGTGTCTCATCAATGCCGGTAACGTATGAGCCATCCATAAAAAGGTCCTTTCGGAAACCATCCTTGTTGATTCCGAAATCACCGGTCCAGGTTGTAGGGTTAAACTTATCAATCTGGAGACGGTCATCGATCATAAGTGTCGATGCCATTCTATTATTAAGTAGCTACATTTTCTTTGTAAACTTTTGTTTTGATTTTCTGCCTGTGGAGTTCCCACATTTCGTCAAGGTCCACGTTGAGCATATGAGCCAGCTGGAAGAGGTAACTGAAGACGTCCCCCATTTCCATAGCAACGTCTGTTCCCCTGTCCTTTTTGAGTCCAGTCTTTTTGTATATCCTCTGGCTTTGTCTAATTGAAGATGCCAATTCTCCCATTTCTTCATTAAGCAACATCCAGACGACACTGACGTGTGCTTTGTCCCACCCTTTCTGTTTGCACATCGTAGCGGTTTCATCACGAAACCTATTCATTAATGATTTTATGCGTTGACTCTCTATCTGGTGTCCAGTTTCTGAAGAACCCCTCGAAACTTGAATAGAATTAACACAGCAAAAAGCAGAAACACGAGTTCTGTACCAATCTTCCAGTTTTCAACCACATTGGGATTTTCAGTTCGTTTTTCTGCCCATGGTTCTATGACTGCATTGCTAAACAGCCTGATGGCGCGCTCGATGACGAAAAATATGAGGAAACCTATGATGATATCGTCAAGAGCGCGCATCTCTACTAAGTTGAAACATTATTTCATAGCCTGAATCATACGATACACTGCATACACACAAATTATACAGTTAATGCATCCAAAAATTCCCTGAAATACACTGGGACACGTTTGATCTTTCTTATTCAAACACACCATACTCGACGAGAACCATGAGATGCACTGTACGACCATCTGTGCCACACACGAGGCGATGCAAATCATAAGAACATCAGAGAACGCCATTCCTAGAATATACCAAATTTAAAATTTGTGGGAAGCTTGTTACCATATGTACTTGTGTTGGTGGGTGCAGCCATAGGTACTGGGTTTGAGCTAATATCGCGCAGATAGACGGCCTGTTGCAGCAAACCAGTCGAGATTGTGGGAAGTGCGCGCTTCACCACCTCGGCATTCATAGCGGAAACTTGCTGACGCACATTTGTGCTTGGATCTCTGACGAGATCTGTGTAAACCGCACGCATCAGAGCTTGGAGGTCATTATCATTTTGCTTGGAAATAGACAACCCAGTCTTTGCCTTGATGCTCGAAATAATGTTCGAGTGGATTCCCCCGCGGTTAAACTCTGAAAAGAATGCATCACCCAGGGGCGTTCCGACCGAAAGACGGATTGGCTTGCGAGCATAAGTCTCCATTTACATATGCACATAAAAAAAACAAACGTGAAAATTACAATGAAGGTCATCAAGCGTTCTGGTGATAATGTCGAGATGCTATTTGACAAAGTGACCCAGCGAATTTCAAAACTAAATCAAGCACCAGAATTCACACCTCTGAATGTCCAACCAGACAAGGTGGCTCAGAAGGTTTTCACGAGCATGTACGACGGCATCTCTACGAGTGAGATTGATAATCTTACAGCCGAGGTGGCAATCGGTATGATCACAGAGAACCCTGACTATGAGACTCTGGCGATGCGCGTGACCGTTTCGAACCTTCAGAAGACGTGTCCAAAAACATTTAGCGATGCGATGGTCGGGCTGCACGTCAAGGGGATCGTGTCCGATGGATTCATGAAGTACTTGTCTCTCAATATGGACACGTGGATTCAGCCGAAGCGTGATTACGATTTCGGATATTTTGGGATCAAGACTCTCCAACGTGGTTATCTGAACCAGGGTGAGACCCCACAGTATCTATTTATGCGAGTAGCTGTGGGAATTCACGGAGACGACTATCGACGTGTAAGGGAGACATATGACCTCATGTCCCAAAAGTATTTTACCCACGCGACGCCAACTCTGTTCAACGCCGGGACGCCTCGCCCACAGATGTCAAGCTGTTTCCTAGTAGCCATGAAGGATGATTCGATTGAGGGCATCTACGACACGCTCAAGGAGTGCGCTCAGATTTCCAAGTGGTCTGGGGGTATCGGAATCCACTGTTCGAACATCCGAGCGAATGGTTCACCAATCAAGGGAACGAATGGAGTGGCTGACGGTATAGTACCCATGCTCCGCGTATTCAACAACACAGCCCGGTATGTGAATCAGGGTGGTGGGAAGCGCAAGGGCTCCTTTGCCATTTACCTCGAGCCTTGGCACTCTGACATCATGGAGTTTCTGGAGTTGCGTCTCAACCAGGGTGACGAGGAGATGCGGTGCCGAGACCTTTTCACGGCGATGTGGATTCCTGACCTTTTCATGCAAAAGGTTGAAAAGGACGAGGATTGGTACCTGATGTGCCCCAGCGAGTGTCCCGAACTCCCCGACGTGCACGGCGAGACGTTTAATGAGCTCTATAGAATGTACGTGGCACAGGGGCGTTTCAAGAGGAAAGTCAAGGCGCGCGAGGTGTGGGATGCGATCCTGAAGAGCCAAGTGGAGACAGGAACGCCCTATATGTGTTACAAGGATGCAGTCAACGCCAAGTCAAACCAGAAGAATATAGGCGTCGTCAAGTCGAGCAATCTGTGCACCGAGATTATGGAGGTCAGTGGATCGGACGAGACTGCCGTGTGTAACCTGGCGAGCATCTGTTTGCCAACCTTTGTGATTGAGTCTGCGTGGGGAAATAGTGAAGGTGAGAGCGGGACCAATATCGAGTTTGATTTTCAAAAGCTTGCCGAAGTGACTCGGGTTATCACACGTAACTTGAACCGTGTCATCGATAAGAATTATTATCCTACAGAAGCGGCACGCAAATCAAACTTGCGTCACCGCCCCATCGGTATCGGGGTCCAGGGTCTGGCGGACGTTTTCATGATGCTCGGTCTTTCGTTTGATGAGCAATTGTCACGAAATATTCACAGGGAAATTTTTGAAGTTATCTATTATGCGGCGCTCGAGGAGTCGTGTCAGCTTGCAAAGGAGGAGGGACCGTACGAGACGTTCCGTGGATCGCCAGCTCATGAGGGTTTGCTTCAATTTGACATGTGGGGTGTTCAGAAACATGGGTTCGACAATCTCAAGACTCAAATCGTCAAGTGGGGTCTGCGCAATTCCCTGCTTGTGGCACCCATGCCAACTGCTAGTACGGCGCAAATTATGGGGAACAACGAGGCGTTCGAGCCGTACACGACCAACATCTACCTGCGTCGGACCCTAGCGGGTGAGTTTGTGATGGTCAATAAACACCTCGTCAAGGATCTCCAGAAAATTAACAAGTGGAACCCACAAATCAAGACGGAGATTATCAGAAACGGTGGGTCTGTTCAGAACTTGGAAATTCCTCTGCGTCTCAAGGAGATTTATAGGACCGTATGGGAGATTCCACAAAAGAGTCTGATTGATATGGCGGCTGACCGCGGGATCTTCATCGATCAGTCTCAGTCCCTGAATATTTTCATGGAAAATCCAACACTGGCGAAGCTTTCGAGCATGCACATGTACGGCTGGAATAAGGGGCTCAAGACGGGTATGTACTACCTGCGGACTCGCTCAAAGGCAAAGGCACAACAGGTGACGGTGCCAGTTGCGCTTACGAAGGAGGCGTGCTCCCTCGCCAACCCTGAAAGTTGTGAGATGTGTTCAGGCTGATTACTTAAAAATTAAAAAATTGAGTCTAATATGTTGGATCCAATAATATGGAAGAATTTACCAACAGAATTAGTTCGAAAAATAATTGAATGGTCCGAACCATCGATCGATGTTCAATTATGTTTCAAAATTCCTCCAAAAAAAATAAAGGAGGCAAAGGCGTGGCGACTCTGGTGGCTCCTCAAGTCCCACGACGGTATAATTTATAATATAGAATCAAAAACCCTTCATAACTTTCGTGTCGCTGGGTTTCACTTGATTAGAAGACCTATAGAACTCAATTACCACACTGCGGGTCTATGGATTTTTAACGATAAAGAAGAGGAACACACGCTCGAGATGATATCTCCCTATGGGACTTTTCAGTCATTCATAACATGTGATCACTGGGCGACCGAAATGCGCGTCCTTTTGAAAGGGTCTGGAATAGTTTCACTTGCGTCCAGTCATGTGCCATAATTTATTGGTCCAATTTTGCCAGTTGTTTTGGGAGGTGCCATAGCGTCCGCGCTCTATGCCCTGTGCGAACAGATTCCGGCGGATCTGTGAACTCGTGGAGTTGCGGACGAGCTCGTTGACCACCTGATTTCTCATACCATGGAGTCTGGACATTTGTTTTTTATAAATGTTGCGCGCCGCTCGCGTGGCGTTTATGTAATTCGGGTCACGAAGGGCGTTGAGCGCCTTGGCTTGTTCATAGAGTCGCTTTTTTTGAGCGTTATGGCTCTTATTAATATTTCCTTTGGACTTGTCTAGTCTCTGGACGAGCGCGAGCAGTCTGCGGTTCCGGGCGTTTGCCGCCGCGGCTTGGGCTCGGAGGTTGCGAATAGTCTGTGAAGAACCCTTCACAGCCTGGCGAAGTCTGTTCCACCGTCTAGTGGAATTTGATTTCTCGTTGATTGGCGACAGACCTGACGCGCGTCGCGTTGCACTTGGGCGGTATTGGCGAGGTGACTGACCCTTTATAGTATGACCCATTAGTACTTAAAAATACCAGACATTTTATTTATAATGGTATTCTGGAATGAAATTGACCGCGCGACTATCGACTGGACTCAGTTTGGAAAGGAAGAGGGGCGCTGGAAGTATAAGCTCGGTAATGGACCTCTACGGTTCCAGATACCACGCGGCAAGTGTACATGGGGCGTCTCAGCCTTCAAGGCTTTTCAGGTTGAAATTACTGATCCACAATTCGTCCAGTGGTGGAGAGATCTCGAGTCTCAGATATGCCCCCAGGGACCATTCAATACGAATCTAAGACTAGATCGTGACGGAACCTACTCACTTCGTCTCAAGATTGATGATGCGACATATATTTTTGATAAAAATTCAAAGCAGGTCACGCCTGTAGTTGAAGAGGGACTCTTCAAGGGGCAAGACCTGTCTTGTTTGATTGACATAGAGTCTAATTACTTTTTTAGGGATACTTGGGGACTTACCGTACGGGCTTACCAGGTGAAATATTACGGGGAACATGAGGAAGCAAAAATAGAGATTAATGAGGAGCCTCTTAAAAAGGGAATCTGCGCGTTTATTTAGTAGCGACGCACCACTCGCCGGCGCCGGGGTGGGACGCGGTACGCACCTGACTTGGCTGGAACGTACGCTGATGACCCATAATAATAGTTTGACTTTACCGGAACAATACGCTTTCCATTGTTCCTGTAAGCTATATTTGAGTTTCTGATAGGGCGTTTCTTATTATTCATATTGTAAATAAAGAGGAGCCCGCGATTATTCTCGAAAACCCATCGCTTGTCGCGATTTAGTTTTTTAGTTTTAGTCACCTTATTTTTACCGTTATTTGAGAAAAGACGCAGCAGATTTTCTCTACTGACCATTAATTTAAGGTGTGAAAATTATTTACTTGCTGTAGATTGCGCGCGCGCGAGTAAGCAGGGGTCCCTGGACCAGCGCAAAGCCCTTTATGCCCAGCTCTTTCTTTGCCTTCTGGACAGCCTTAATCCATGGGTTGGTCTTCTCATCCTTGGACTTTGCCTTGGACACAAGCTCACCTGACTTGCGGTCTTTCTTGATGTCCTTCTTGGTCAGACCGCCTGCAGTCTGGGTGGCAGTGCCGTGGTACACTTGGGCGCGGGAACCGACAGTCATTTTACTAAGGGACGATATTTTATTTGAAAATGGTCGTTGCATTACAAAGCAAAAATCTTCTTCAGGGTTTGCACGTTAATCTTGGTCTTGGGAATGTTGGGGATGACCGACTCGAGCCGCGGGTCGTTCAGGATTTCAGCGCAAATCTTCGCCTTGCCCTCCTGCAAATTCATGATGCTCATTTCCACGCTGGGAAGCGAGTCATCACCTGTGTACACCAGTCTCCGCACCGTCACCTCCCGCAGCTGCCCCGTGCGATGCGCCCGCCCGATCGCCTGCAATTCCGTCGCCGGATTCCAGCTGGGGGTGGTGATGTAAACCCGCGTCGCCTCTTGGAGGTTAAGACCCACGCCGCCCGCCTTAATCTGGATAAGCAGTACCGCATTCGCCGGTCCCGTCTTAAACTCGGCTATGCACTTGTCCCGGTTTTCGCCAGTTACCGAGCCGTCGATGCGCAAAACTGGCACCTCGATATCAGCCAGCCGCTTGTGAATCTCATTCATCTCACCGGTAAACTGGCAAAAAATCAGGCTCTTTTCCTTGGGGTGGGTCTGGATAAGCTCCGTAAGGGTTTCCATCTTTTTGGAGCGCCCCTCCCATAGGACCGGATCCGACTCCTCCTTTTTAGCCATACCGTCCAGGTAAAGCTGGGGGAAGCATAGCACTTGCCGCACACGCAAGAGTGCTTCCAGGAGTTCCATCTGGCGGTGGTTCACATTAGCCAGCTTGGAAATAGACCGGACCACGTCCTGCCCATAGCCGAATACCTCGGAATAAAGCTCACGCTCCTCTGGGTACATCTCAAGCTCCAAATTCTCAAAGTCGCACTTGGGCAGCTCCAGACGCTTATTGTGCTGAGCCAAATCCACCTTGGTACGCCGCAGCACATATTGCTTGCGGACGTCCTCAGTATAGCCCTGGGTGTACTCACGTGGCATACCCAGCCAAGCCGCAAGGGTCACGAAATCACGCATCGAATTGAAGACTGGGGTACCCGTCAGAATCCAGTGAATCTTTGTCCGAAGGGTTTTGCAGACGATATAGGTCTTGCTCTTGGGGTTGCGAATCTCGTGACCCTCGTCGAGAATTACGCGGTCCCAATCGACCGCCGTAAGAGGGCACGGCTTTTCGTCCACCTTGCGAGGCAAGACCGAATAGGGCGCTATGATGATATTCGGAAAGGGGTCGTCCTCATCAGGCATAGTCCGCTTGGTACCGCTATACGTGTAAACAGTCAGGCTCGGAGCGAAGCGCTTAATTTCCGAGACCCACTGCCCTACGATAGACTTGGGTACCACTATCAGTGTCTTAGGTTGCGGGTTGATGAGCATAGTCGCGATAATTTGGACCGTCTTTCCGAGACCCATTTCGTCACACAAAAAACCCCCAGGGTAATTCGGTGCGGTTTCACGTGCCGTCATCCACTTGACGCCATCGTGCTGGTACGGCGAAATTAGGCGAGTTTTGAGCAATTTGGAAGCCATGTTCGGTTGGTTGCGTTTGCCTTTCTTAGTCCCCCAGAGGGCTTAGACGTTGACATGACACGAATTTTTTGTCTTGCTCTTGTATTAGTATGGCATCGAGGGGAAATAAACTCCTAGGAATTGGAACTGGTAAAGCTCCGTATACCCCTCGTCAAGAAATAGCAAATATGCTTGCTATTCAAAGTGTGAAAAATGCGGCACAGGCAAAACTCGCGTCCGAAATGGAAGCGACAAAACTTGCTCAGGCAATCATGGGTCTCATCAAAAAGGGCATAAAGCCAAGTGAACCAGTGACCGATGCGGCAATAACCTCCCTTTCACAGTCTAACAACAAGAGCGCAGTGGTCCAAAAAGTGCTTGATATATTGGCTCAGTCTCTCAACGGACCACCTGTAAATAAAGTAACCTGCCCACCCGACTCGATTGGTGATGCCTACTTTGCTGGACGAAAGTCTGGTTGCGTCTTTGGGACTCCCACAAATCCTATTTTTAAATTAAAATTGAATGGAACCAACCAGACCTCGTGGAAGGGGTGGAAGTTGATGCAGAGCAAGTCGAGCTCCTCGCGCTTTGACTTTGTCAAAGAGGAGTACACAGGTGGTAATAAAAATGTACCAGTGAACACCCTGGCACAAAAGTATCTCAACAAGAACCTGGCGAACTCTATTATGGCAATAATTAAGGGGAAGGTGCACCCCAAGACTGTGAATGCTATTCTCACAACTGCTTCACAGAATAACATAACCCCTGCAGTTACAGCCGCTACTGACGCTGCTGCCGCTGGTCACACCCCCAACAACATCCACACAGTTGTGAAGGATTCATCGTCAAGCAATTTAGTAAACAAATTGGTGGCTCTCATCACCACGCCTATCAAGCCAGCAAACACCACTGGACCTTTGAAGCAGGCAGAAGGTCGCACAGGGCTTGGAGGGTTTTTCAGCAAACTCTTCGGGGGTCGCCTTAAATTCCCAGTACTTGGATCATTCGTGCTTGATCCATCCAGTTACCTTCCTCAGTTTATCAATGGTTTTCCTGTTCAGTATTCAGCTGCCAAGGGATATTTCATAGATGTTCGTGGAAAAATTGTACGTGTTTTCCATCGTGGAAACAAGCTCGTCTCGCAAGAAGGTGAGGTGGCTGAACCAGCATCTGCAAATCAAAATGCAAAGAACAAAATTGCTCAACTTTTACAAGCACTCAGTAACCTTTCAGAGGCGACAAAGAAGGCGGCAGCTGACTACTTGAAGGCGGTTCGCGAGGCTCGGTCGGCTTCGAACGCAAACAAGGCGAACAAGGCTGCTGCTGCTGCCAAGGCGCGTCTTGAAGCTATTGAGGCTGAGAAAAAGGCTATCGCAGCTTTAGCCGAACTCATGGCACTTTACAAGACTTTGTTCAAGGTGAATGGAACTCAATCAAATGTCAACATAAACTCGAATGAAGTTTTCAATGAGCTTTATTCGAACAGATTTGCGAAGATGTCTTCAACTGCTCGGTCACGCAAATTGGCTGAACTTTTGAAAAAGTACCCCCCGAGATCCAAGGCGCGTGACATTGTAAAGACTCGAACCCTTGAGGAAATTCGGAACGCAGGACAGAACCGTAATGCGTCCGTGGCGCAGCGTCGTCTCCAGAATTTACGCTCGAATATTCGTCCTGCTTTGAGTATGTTGCACAATCGAAATTTATTCCGTGCATTGGGTGTAGAAGGTGGACGCGCTGTTCAAAACTTGCGAGCAATTAATCAGTATCCCAGGAGCGAGCGCCGGTACGGGAATGAGAGACGCCGTGGTGAGCGCCGAGGCTACGACAGTTACGGAAGCCGGGGTGGATACGGGAACTATGGGAGCAGGGGTGGATATGGGAACGAGGTGCGCCGGAGACGCACAGGAAACGGCGGTGGCGGGTTTGGACCAGAGAACGGCGGTGGTCCCAGCGCTTATACAAACAATGCAGCTGCAGCCCTTCCTATAAATCAGAAGACTGCTATTACAAACGCAGGAGGTGTAAGAACAGCCCTGAATACCGTCGCGAATGTACCGGGCGGCGCGACAGAGGTTGCCAAGGCTGCCGAGGCACTTAATGAAATGAACGGAAATGCCGCTAAAGCCGTGAATATCAAGGGTGCAAGCCCTACCGCAGTTCAGGCTGTTCAGAAACTCGGCGGTCCAAATAATGCCGTGTATGTTCTGCATGGGCTAAATACCCTGTCCCAGAAGCCAGCCACCATACGACGCAAGGCGGCTGCCCCGGCATCCCGCAAAAGAAAAAAGCCTCTCAAGATTCGGGTCGCAGAACTCAACCGTGTGATTAACGCAGTCAAGAAACAGAAACTGATTTCTCTGATGGCACACAATGTCACCAAGACGCACAATATTCACCCGAACGACGAAAAGAAGAAGAAGTATTACAAGAAGGTAATCAAAGCGGAAATATTAAGAACTAAATTCGCAAAAATTGTGAAGAAAGCTGCTAAAAAATAAATTTCAAATAGTATATTAATGGGTGCTGGACCTTCAGGACCTGCTGGACCCATTGGACCCCCGGGAGCTGCTGGACCTGCTGGACCTGTTGGACCTACTGGACTCGCGGGAATTGCCGGTGCAATCGGACCTGCTGGACCTCCAGGAACAGCTGGACCTCCTGGACCTCCTGGAACCGCCGGACCTCCAGGAACCGCCGGACCTCCAGGAACCGCTGGACCCCCTGGACCTCCCGGAACCGCTGGACCCCCTGGACCTCCAGGACCAGCCGGACCTCAAGGATATTCATCTGGATCTGTGGGATCTTCTATTAGCCCCAGCCCCCAATCATCCATGTCAGAGGGAACATCTCAAAATTTTAAAAATATAGCAGCTGCATTGGGGGGAATGAACAATCGGGGACCCAACTGTGAAAAAGTTTTTTATCAATTAGTTCGCGAAGTAGACCAAATGGGTCTTAAAGTTGTTCCAGAAAGTCAGCAGTGTCCTTCAGGGACTTATAATGTCGGTACTCCTTCAAATGGATTTAATGGGTGTTTTCCAAATGGCATGACTCCGGAACAATTGATGCAAAGCGTTATGCCAGCTATGCAAAATCTTCAAAATTGTTCTAATTCAAATGAACAAGAAGCGAAACGTGTTTCTTACTTTACATCAAATCGCCCATCAGCGTTTGCGCCCGAACCGTACGATCGGTGGTCTTAAAAATTTTCGTGTCATGTCAACGACTAGGGTCGGTCATGCCTTAGAGAAGCAAAGACTTCCAATGAACACATTCGAGTACATTCAGTCGCTTTCGGAGATTCGCAAGGGACTCACCGGTGGTGAGCTCCCTGACCCGTCATGGGTCCGTATCACGACAATCACCATGTGCTCTAAATTCCTGGAAGATATAGACCTTCCCAAGTTTCGCGAGAATTTCAAGAAACTTGAGACGGTTACTGTTCGGCGCAAGGGCTCTAAGTTTGGCGGCTTTGAGTGGCGTATGGCGGACACGGCGTTTTATAACCAGGTGACTATCGGGTACCGCGACGCGTACTCCCGGAAATCCATCAAGATTTTCCCGAACGGGTCTATCCAGGTGGCGGGCTGCTCGGACCTATTCGACTGTCGCCGTATCTTGCGGCAACTGTCCTTTATTTTGAAGGTGGTTCTTGGGCGGGAGCACGATATCCCAGTGGATAAGGTGGATGTCAAAATGATCAACACTAATTTCTCGCTCAACTCATCGGTCAACCTGAACAAGATTATCGTAGCTCTCGGCTCGTCAGCTAACCAGGCACGAATCAACTATCTTGATGAGCGCATTGAGTTTATGGAATCAATCTATAAAGAAAGAAATTTGATTGGCTATGACCAAGATGGATACGCGATGGAAGAGGATGGGGGCATCATTCCCGAGAAAAAGACGGAACTGAACAATCTTATTGAGGAGCGCCAGTCACTAGGGGGGAAAATGCCATATGGTAAGTTCAAGGTGACGTACGACCCCGACCGCTACAGCGCAGTCAAGGTGAAATTCGTACCGGGGGGGGGTATGAAGCAGGTGACCGCCAGCATCTTCAGCACGGGCAAGATTATTGTGACAGGGGCGCAGACTTTGACAGAGATTGCTCAGGCTTACTCAATTTTGAATCAAAATTTGAGGGACCCAGCCATCTATGTCAAGACGGTGAGCACGCCGGAGACCTTCGACACGATCCTAGGAGCCAAGTTCGACGAGTGGGTCAGGATATTGAAGACCAAGACCATCGAAGAGCCCAAGCCCGTCAAACGCGCGGAGCCGTCCGTCAACCGGATGTTTACCACTCGCAAGGTCAAGCGCGATTACGCCAAGGCTTACGCCGCCTTCTATGCACTGGACTCTCCTACAGATGCTGAGATTGCCCAGTTTATGGGGGTGCTCAAGAATGAGATTATGAACCTCGACGACCAGGACAAGTTTGAAGATCTCTCGATCGAGCTCGAGCATGTGCAAGACTTTGACGAAAACTACAACCTCGATGCGCTGAAGGAAATTGCGGACGAAATAAAAAATATAGTGTAATATCAAATGTCCACACGTATTGGTATGGCTGATGGTCGCTGTCTCACGTCCTTCGACTCGACTAACATTGTAAATGATATCATCATGGCTAAGAATGGTATCGCGTACCAGGATAACTACGCGTACCGTCAGTTCCTCCAGGCTAAGGGTCCCGAGGCTTTTAACCTGCCCCTCCAGAACGCCGCGTGCCGCACAGGTCAGGTTGTCGTCCTCGTTGATAACGAGTAGTTAAGAAATTAGAACGTAATACAAGTATGAGCCGCATTGTTATAGATGGTAATATCGGTTCTGGCAAAACGACCCAACTCGATTTGCTAGAAAAGAAAGGATGGACAATCCAGAAGGAACCCCTTGACAAGTGGCCACTCAAGGAGTTTTATGAAGATCAGAAACGGTGGGCTTTTTATTTTCACATGGTCCTGCTCCAGACGCTCCAACCCACCAAGACGTCCAAGCCCGTTATTTATGAGCGCTCTCTCATGAGTTCCCGGTATGTGTTTTGGCCGGTCCTTATGAAAAACGGAGTAGTGACTCATATGGAGGATGATACGTATTCTAAATTTTATAATAAGTACGAGTGGTTCCCAGACCTCTATATATTTTTGAGTAAAAAGCCTGAAAAGTGCTACGAGCACATCCAGTCGAGATGTCAAGCGGGAGACACTGGCGTCACCCTCCAGTACCTCAAGGACCTTGATACTGAGTACATGAATTTGATTCGGAATGTGCCGTGCAGAGTGATTATTATCAACGCAGAGCGCCCTGTGGAAGAAATTCACGAGGAAATTTGTAAGCACCTATCAGTAAATGAACTGCTCATCAATAACCCTCTCGGGAAAAAAGTGCACGAAAAAGGCGGTCGAGGACGGGAAGTGCATTGCACACCTTTCCCAAACATGTGCCGTCTGTCTTGAGGCGACCAAGCGGACCGATAAGAAACTAAAGTGTAAACATATTTTTCATTCAAAATGCATTATAAAATGGTTCGAGACGAGTATCGAGTGCCCTCAGTGTCGCATGGAACAGGACGACGACCCCATAGTAGTATTCCGCAAAAATGTCGAAGAAAATATACGTGAACGGTACCGGGACGCCATCAAGTCCCTGGAAGCCGAGGTGGCTCGGGCAAGGAGGCGTTAAAAAAACCAGTCGCGCAGCGACTGTGCGTCCTACCACGCAACAGTCTTGGCAAGGGATATCAAAAACCGGTCATCAGTGATAGACTGGAGACGACGCCACAGGACTCCTACTGGAATCATAGATGTATTTAAAGGATTTCTGTTTGATACAATCGCATATTTGTGGTGAAAGTTAGCAATATCTTCCTTGGCTTTTTCTTCGCCAAAGAATTTTACCAAATGAAATGCCCCATAGTATGCATACATGATAAACTTGATAATATCACTTCGTGAAGCGTGACGCCAGTTGTTATTCCTTATTCTGTTCAGCATATTTGACGTATTTCCAGTCCATGCATTCTTGGAAGACAAGAGGCGTGTATTGATATTTTTCAAATTGTCTGGAATTCTCAGATTGGCTGGAAGTTTACGCATTGCCGGTACAGCTGTAGCCAATGCCACGTTTCCAGCAGGTCCGACTACTGTATACATATTAATATAGTAAGTGAAAAAATTTGGGTGCGGGGGTACGGGTAAAGTTTAATACTTGTTAAAAATAATGGCACGGTGTGGTGGACAAACTTTATCAGGCAGGGAGTGCCGACAAATTGTCAAGGAGGAGGGGGCTCGGTGTTGGCAACATAGCGGACCCCAGTGTTCCGTGTGTCTCTCGTGTATGACTACTCAGAACAACACACGCAAGCTCGGGTGTGGTCACGAGTTTCACATGAGGTGCCTCGATCGCTGGAAATCCAGCTGTCGAGGACCAGACCCTACATGTCCCATGTGCCGTGTGCCATTCGATGTCCCGACATATAGGTGTAGGCTCATCATCGAAAAGACGGGTGACGGAACTCGTTCAATAACTGAATTTTTTAGTCAAAATGTAAATTCAATTATGGAAGGGTTTGGATTAGATTTCCGTTCTATTTTGCCTAATAACACAGGACGAATGTTGACTGATATTCACTTCGATATTGATCCTCTCGAAGATCTTAGAACAGTCTTAACAGAGCTTGGTTTGCCGGCACCTTCCCAAGACGATTAGCGTTGTTCCCCGTTGTTGCCATTCCCCTCTTGACAATATACGCCGAACAGAACTTGGTATAATGAAACCCAGGCGTATAATTACGATCAGCTTTCCGAGGATCTGTTATTGTTTTTCCCGACGCATCAACAATCAGAGGTCCTCCCGCCCACCCCGTCTTGTGACTCCAGAGTGTCACCGGAAAATCTAAAACTTTCCCAACAGGTAAAGGCTCGCTTCTATTATTTTTAACGTGTCTGTTCAGAACACGTAATTCTTGTTCATCATTTGCAACGCGCCCGTCATTCTTATTGCCACCCGCAGTTGCCTTTGTCGCCGCTGCCCGTATCACTATAGGCTTGACATGGAAAAACTTGGCAAGAGCTGGAACCGTATCTCCAGGACGAGTTCTGTAGCGGATAGCGCTAATCTCCTTGTACCAATGGAAATCACCCGTGGAGTTTCCGAAATTATTTGAAGGGGCGACAAAGCACATTACTTTATACCATCCAGCTGGCGCCTTTGCATCTGGATTTTTCAGTAGTTTGACCGTATCGGGATTATCAGCCAAGACGCGCTTCGATATACCCTCACACGTTGTAAATGTTAGTTTATTCGATGATATTTTCGCCTTTATTCCAGGCACGCTCTTCTCAGTTCTCTTGTTGGAATACGATCCAAGCGCATAGTCATAGCAGTTATCGTGAACGACCCCCTTGGTTCCCCAGGGCGCCCATGTGTATTTGGGCGCATATGGATTGTGCTTAGAATTCACGCGTTTGTTGTTTGTGTTATTATTGGTCACGTTACGCTTGACGGTGTTGTACCTTGGCAAGGCGGGCCACTTACTCATAGGTATCCCATTCTTCAGCATGGCTTGTCGAATTTTTAAAATTCTTATCCCTTTCTCCAGTTTGGACTCTACCATCTTATTATTAGTTTCTTTTTTTTCTGTACTTAATAAAAAGATGCTTTCTATCCTTGGTTCCAAGACTCGCGAGGAGGCTGTTTACAACATTATCGCAATTTCGGTGTGGATCGTGCTCATCACTTTCCTGCTGCGTTACCTGTGGAACGAGTCCCTGGTCAAGTACATCAGCATCCTCAAGCCAGTCGACTCTCTGTGGCACACCTTCGTGCTCGCATTCGCCCTGGCAATGTACAAGTTCTAAGTCCCAGTCGAACCATAGGTTCTCGTCCTCAAAAAGGCAGTGTAGTCTTAGCAGGTGCGGGATAGCTCAGGTCGGGGCTAAGTTCGGTGTATCCGTTCATAACCTCATTATTCAAAAGTAAAGTTGGAAACCCACTGACAAAGTCAGGACACTGAGTCTTGGTACAGTCAACAAAATTATAAGGCATTCCTATCTTTGTCAAGTAGTCTTCCTGCTTGACACACCAGGGACACGTCTTTGATCCGTACACGATCAGGTTTCCTTTATCAGCCACTGCCCGGTTATCTCCGCCAAACAACGACTGATTTTTCATGAGTAAAACGACCAGGATAACTAACAACAAACCAATGATCACGAGCTTCATTAGTATTACACTCTAAAAATTTTAGCCACGATTGCCTTTTTACTCCTCAGCCCAGACACGTTGATGCGTCGCCGGCGCGCTAAACTCCGGAGATAGGTCAGTGTGATGGCAGACCCGTCTGCATAGACCATGCGTCCACTGGGACCGCGGACCTTCGGGCGTCTGACTGGGAGCCGACGACGCCTGATGACCCGTCTGACACTCCGCCTGACCACGCTCCGGACGTTCTGGTTGGCACTGCTCACGTACTTGGTACGCAAGAGAGTGGCGAGCGTGGGAAGACCTGGGTACTGCTTACCGTAAATGAGTCGAGATTCATTCACGTACGTACCTCTGTCACCCCGGTATCCTATCGGTACAGCCGAGTTCAGGAATTCCACCGTCTTAGGGAATCGCTTTG
>Ga0209296_1000156_pt1 | contig 59645 bp, 59 predicted proteins | sample S_130206_EF_Meta_FD_187319 | JGI IMG/M metagenome (GOLD analysis project Ga0209296, IMG submission 187319) | Freshwater microbial communities from Lake Simoncouche, Canada to study carbon cycling - S_130206_EF_MetaG (SPAdes) (version 2) | ecosystem: Environmental > Aquatic > Freshwater > Lake ...
ATATTCTAAAATTTATGTAAAAAATACATATCCATTGTTTAATAATTTGGATGACCTATCACAAACTTTAAATGATATTATTATTGTTGGTTTGGGAACTACTGCAGTATCCGAAAAGATAAAAAAAGTCACATACTCTGGAGATTGTGGAATTATTGTTGGAATTGCAACAAGTGCTACTGGAATAAGCACATCATCTCCTATGATTATTTTTGATATAAATCCAGATCCAAATATTCCTGGAAGTGTAACTAGACCAGGAATTTCAACGGGTGATTATTTTGTTATTGAAAATACAATAATTGGTTCTGGGGTAACTTCCATAAAGAATAATTCATCTTTGGTTGTTTCTGTTGGAAATAGTTTTATTGATAATGTTTATTATGCAAGTAATATTGTTTCGGTTGGATCAAGCACTCTTCGTGTATATTCAAATGTAACATCTATTTCTGGAGTAAACACATCTACACTACCTCAACTTAATTCTTATGGAACTTATACCTGGGGTTCAATCAATATATCTAGAAATTCAAATTCTAAATCATTTCAATTTTATAATCAAAATGGGACTGCTGGAATTGAAACGTCAGCACACGTTTCTAGATTATTGCAATTGAGATTAACTTATTAATTAAAGTATAAATAGTCAAAAAGATATAAAATGCCCGCTATAATTACTGATCAATTTAGAATATTAAACACTGAAACTTTTGTTAAAAGTTTTACTGGAATTGGCACTACAACAAATTATTATTATAGTTTTTTGGCTCATCCAAATCCCACAAATACAAATATTGAAAATTATGGCACTTCTGATTGGGAAACAGACCCACCAGAACCAAAAGATTCATTTGGGGATGAGAATTCGTACTTTGATAGTATGTTATTTTTGAAAAAAATAACATCCAATGATGTTGCTAGAATTATTCCTAGAGTGAATTGGGAATCTGGAGTAAGTTATGATATGTATAGAAATAATTATAGTATAGACAATCCTGCCCCACAAACTGACGCAAAAACTTTATACGAATCTAGATTTTATGTTATAAATTCTGAATACAAAGTATATATTTGTTTAAATAATGGATCAAATCCAGAATATCCAAAAGGACAAAAATCATTATATGAACCAAATTTTGTAGATACAAATCCACAACAAGCAGGGGATGATGGATACTTGTGGAAGTATCTTTACACAATTTCACCATCAGATATTTTAAAATTTACAACTGAAAATTACATTCCCGTCCCAAAAACTTGGGGGGATCCAACAACAGAATCTATCAAAAATTCTGCAGTGAATGGAAAAATACAGACTGTAGTTATAAAAAATAGAGGATTGGGATATACACTTTCTGGTGGTGGAGGTTCAACTGGAACTATTACTGATATTCCAATATTAGGAGATGGAACTGGAGGAACAGTATCAATAACAATCAATGGTGGAGAAATTGACACAATACAAGTCACAAATGGTGGTTCTAATTATACTAGAGGGTTAATAAACTTTGGTGTTAATTCAGCAGGAAATCCAGAAGTTACAGGAGGTTCTGGGGGTTCTTTGGAAGTTATTATTCCCCCAATTGGTGGTCACGGATTTGATATTTATAAAGAACTTGGATCATATAGAGTTATGGTCTATTCAAAATATGATTCCGATCCAGATTATGTGATTGGAAATAATTTTTCAAGAATTGGAATAATTAAAAATCCAATTCTTTATGGTAGTCAAGTAGAACCAATAAATACTTCCACAGCAACAAATCTTGGTGCATTGAAATTAAAACCAGTAGGAGCTGGCAATACGTCAGATACATCATATCCAATAAATGCATTAATAACACAATCTGTTGGAGTTGGATCTACTGCAGTTGGATATGTTGCTTCTTGGAATGGCAATACTGGTATTTTGAAATATTATCAACCAGTTGGACTATCAACATTGTCTACATATGGTTATAAGTTAAATTCATTTGTTGGTTCTGGAACAACAATAAATTGTTCCACCGTCAGTGGATCTCCATTAATTGTAGATACATCATTTTCTGGTGATATTATTACAGTTGGCGGAAAAGTAATTCAACTCGGACAAACTTTTTCATCTGGAATTTCAAGTTCAGATATAAAAAAATATTATGGTGAAATTATTTACATTGACAACAGATCTCCAATAACGAGATCTGCTTCACAAAAAGAAGAATTAAAAATTGTAGTAGAATTCTAAAGAAATGGCACAAAACACTAATTTAAATGTCTCTCCATATTTTGATGATTTTGATGAGAATAAAAACTACAAGAAAGTTTTATTCAAACCTGGATTTCCAGTTCAATCTAGAGAATTAAACACTTTACAATCAATTCTTCAAAATCAAACTGAAAAATTTGGTCAATATTTTTTCAAAGAGGGATCAGTTGTTATCCCAGGAGCAACTTTTTATGATGATAGGTATTTTGCTGTTAGAATAGATCCATATTTTTTAAATATACCAGTAAAAGAATATACAAGCATAGTATCATCCAAAGAAATTGAAATTAAAGGAGAAACTTCTGGCGTAACCGCAACTGTTGTCAATAGAATTACAGATACAGAATCCATAGATGGATTTGATACTCTTTATGTAAAATACAAATCTGCTGGAATAGATCCAAATATAAAGACTTTTATTGATGGTGAAAATCTAATTACACTTTCAGATATTGATTATTCTTTAACTAAAATTTCAGCAAATAGTTCATTTGCAAAATGTATAATTTCAAATTCAACTAAAATTGGATCTTCTGCTTCAATTAATGAAGGCGTTTATTTTATAAGAGGATATTTTGTAAAAGTACAAAAAGAAACAATAATTTTAGATCAATATAGTAATTCTCCCAGTTATAGAATTGGGTTATTAATCAATGAAGAAATTATTTCAGCATCAAGTGAAAATCCAGATCTTTTTGACAATGCTCAAGGATTTCCAAACGAATCAGCACCAGGAGCTGATAGATTTAAACTTAATGTAAGTTTACATAAAAAAGAATTAACTGATTTAAATGATCAAAATTTTATAGAATTAATTCGTGTAGATCAAGGCACATTACAAAAGTTTGTCAATAAAACAGAATTAAATATTTTCAAAGAAGAATTAGCAAGAAGAACATTTGAAGAATCTGGAGATTATTACATTTCACCATTTGCTATTGATGTGAGAGAATCTTTGAATGATAGAATTTCAAATAGAGGTGTGTATTATGAAAATCAATTAACACAGAATGGAAATACTCCATCTGATGATATTTTTGTTTTACAAATTTCTCCAGGAAAAGCATACATTAGAGGATACGACATTGATAAATTATCTACATCATCCATAGATTCAGTAAAACCAAGAACTATAAAATCAAAACAGAATGTAAGTTTACCAATAAAAATTGGTAATTTAGTGAAAACAAATAATGTTTATGGTTCTCCAAAAATTGGATTTTCTACGACATATACAATAAGTTTATTGGATCAAAGATTAAACGGAAATCGCACAATTGGATCCGCATCAACTATTGGTATTGCTAGAGTTTATGATTTCAATCAAAGACTTGTTTCTGGAGTTTCAACTACTCAATACGATTTGAGACTTTTTGATATTCAAACATATACGTCAGTTACAATAGGATTTGGAATAACTGCATCAGCAGACTCACATATTAAAGGGCAATATAGTGGTGCAACTGGATTTTTGAAAAATTCAATTTCAAATGGAACAACTTTAACAATATATGACACCAAAGGAAATTTCACAATTAATGAGCCAATCATAATTAATGGAATTAACGCAGGTAGAAATTTAACATCAGTAATAGATTATAATTTTACCGATGTCAAATCAGTATATGGGCAAGTTGGAGTATCAACTTTTGCTTCTGATTTTGTTTTGGATCAAAAAGCAAAAGTTTTCACAGAAACAAGTCAATTTACAATTACTCCAGGAACTACAGGAGTTAGCACAGTAACAAGTCCAAGTGTTTCTGATTTTAGATCATTAGTAAAAGTTGGAGATATTGTACAATATTCTAGACCAGGATTTAGTACAGTTACATACAATAGAGTATCAAATGTTTCTGCTGCCAAGTTGACAGTTGTTGGTGTATCCACAGTTCTTGGAGTGTGTGAAGGTGCTCTTCCTCCTGCTGGATCTGATTTCACTGTTACTGATTTTGATGTTGTAATCCCAACATTAGAAAATGCTTCTGATCCTGGATATACAATTAATTTACAGAATAGATATGTTGCTTCAATCAATTTATTGGATTCTACGTATATTGCAAGAAAGCAAATTTCAAAAAATATTACAGGATCTACGTATACTTTCTATTTGAGTGATCTTGGAGATAATAATATTTATTTTGAACCATTCAAAGAAGATAATTATATTTTAACTTGGGAGACGGGACAAAAAGAAGTTTTAACTAGCGCACAAGTATCGTTTAGTGTAAATTTAAGAGAAATTACTTTTTCTGGTCTTTCTAGAACTGGAAATGCAACTTTATCTTGCACGGTAAAAAGAACATCACTTTCATCTAAAGAAAAAATATTAGTTAGATGTAATGAATTAATAGTCAATAGATCAAAATACAGTGGATCTGGAATTGGATCAACTACTTTCAATGATGGTCTTACATATAGTTCAGTGTATGGAACTAGAGTACAAGATGATGAAATTTCATTAAATTATTCAGGCATCTATAGAATTTTAGGTGTTTTTGAGTCAAATGATAGCAGCAATCCAACTCTACCAGCATTAACAGTTTCATTACAATCTGATAGTTTTGTTAATAATGTAAAAACTGGAGAACAACTTATTGGAAATTCTTCTGGATCACTTGCTCGTGTTGTATATGTTGATGGATCAAATCAAATAAGATTTGTATATGAAAATGAAAAAACTTTTGAAATTGGAGAAACAATAACATTTAAAATTTCTTCTATTATTGCAACCATTAGTATTTTAATAGTTGGAGATAGAAATATTGTTAAAAATTATAAATTTGATGATGGGTATAGATTAGAATATGCAGATTATGGAAGAATTGTAAGAGCATCTGGAAATTCAGAACCAACTAAAAAATTAAGTATTATTTTTGATTATTATCAAAATAATGAATCATCAGGAACAGTTGAGTCTGTAAATAGTTACAATTCATTAAATTATTCTAAGGAAATACCATCAGTATTGGGTGTACGAGCATCTGACTACATTGATTTAAGACCAAAAGTTTCACCATACTCTACATCCAGTACATTATCACCATTTTCATTCTCAAGTAGAAATTTTTCAGGGTCTTCTTCTGAAAGTATTGTTTCCAATGAAACAATTGTAGTTGATTATTCATATTATCTTGGAAGATTAGATAGATTGTATCTAACTAAAGATGGATTGTTTGAAATAAAAAAAGGAGAACCATCCGAAAATCCAAAACTTCCTGTTCCAAATAATGAAGGATTTGAAGTTGCAACAATTTCAATGAATCCTTATGTAATCAATGCTACTAATGATTGTTCAATAAAAACTATACCTCATAAGAGGTATACTATGAATGATATTGGAAATCTTGAAACCAGAATTAAAACATTAGAAGATTATACAACTCTTTCTTTACTTGAAACTGATACAAAAAATCTTTCAATTAAAGATCCAAATACTGGACTTGATAAATTTAAATCAGGATTTTTTGTAGATACTTTCAGAAATCACGAATCTCATAATTTGACGGGTGATTCTAAATTTGATATTGATATAGAAAATGGAGAATGCAGACCAAGATCAACAGAAAGAAATGTTTCTTTAATTTTTGAAACAAAATCATCTTTGGCAAATCCAACAAATTCAGACTATCGTTGGATTGAAGATTTTGAATCTGACAATATTACAAGAAATGGTGTAGGATTAACTTTAAAATACACTGAAGTTCCATTTATTGTCCAAAGTCTTGCAAGTAGAACAGAAAATATAAATCCTTTCCACATAGCATTATATGCTGGAGCAATTGAACTTACCCCAATATCTGATTTCTGGATTGAAGAAGTTATCCTGGAAACTCCAGATGTAATAAAAATTGATTCCGCTTTTGGTGCTGTTGCAGAATTGCTCGGAGTAGAGGATAGAGAAAACGGTGGAATGTCTGCAAGTTATTGGAATTCGCACGAAACAACTTGGACTGGAAGAGAATTAATTAAAGAAGAATTAGTTAATAGTGATTTAATTTCATCAAGTTCTGTTGTTGATAGACAATCTAGAAGTAGAGGACCAAGATTAAGAGATGTAACTACTACTACTAATGTACTTTCTAATGATTATTTACAAACAATCCAACAAACAGGAATAGATAAAACTTTTGGTCTACAATTGACTGCAGGTGAAGAAAAAATAAGTCTTGGTAATAGAGTTGTTGGAGTTGATGTTTTATATAATTGTCGTTCTAGAAATATTGAAGTGGTTGGAAATAAATTAAAACCAAATACAAGGTATTATGTTTTCTTTGAAAATACAGATGTAACGGAATATTGTACTCCAAAACTTTTACCAATTACAATGACAAGAGGGTCATTCTCAACTTCTGATATTGTAAGAACTTCAGTAGCAACACAATCAGTTGGAAATCCTCAAATTAAATTTAGAGTTGCACAACTTAATCACAAATTTGGTGATTTCAAAACACCGACTGTAACTTATAGTGCAGATCCATATACATTATCTCCTTTAGGATCATCATATTCAAGCACTAGTGCGATTGTAAACCTTGATACTGGTGATTTGGCACTTCTAGTTGATCCATCACGTTCTGGATGGGTTAGAAAAGGTTCTGTGATAGCAAATGAATCTGGAACTGCTGAAGCTGTTGTTAATGAATTGAGTTTAAAGAGTGACGAAAAGGGAACTCTTATTTTCTCGTTATTTATTCCAGATCCAAAAATTCCAAGTAATCCTAAATTTACCACTGGACAGAATACAATTAGAATTACAACAAGTCCAACAAATGCAAATAATTTAGATCCAGGAGAAAGTTCTGCACAAACAACTTATTTTGCTACTGGTTATGCACAAAATACTCAAGAACAAACACTTTCAATCAAAACTCCAGAAATTGAAAGAAAACAAATTGGTTCTGATCAACCAATAACACAAATAACACAAAATCTTGATGAAAATAGAATTGAAACCAGAACAAATGTTTCTGATACTGGTTGGTATGATCCTCTTGCTCAATCTTTCTTAATTGAGAGAGACAAATATCAAGATGGAGTATTTGTTACTGGTGGAGAAGTCTACTTTAAAACAAAAGATGAAGTTTCTCCTGTAACAATTCAAATTAGAACTATGAGAGATGGTTCTCCAACTGGAGTAATCGTTCCCTTTGGGGAAACTCAAGTTGACCCAAAAGATATTCCACTTTCTGTGGATGGAAGTGCTCCAACCACGTTTAATTTTTCAACTCCAGTCTATTTGCAATCTGGTTATGAATACGCACTTGTTTTGGTATCACCAACTAGCAAATACTTAACATTTACATCTAGAGTCGGTGAAGAAGATTTGATTCTTGGTTCAATAAGCAACAAACAACCATATATGGGTTCATTGTTTAAATCACAAAATGGATCTACTTGGGATGCAAGTCAATTTGAAGATTTGAAGTTTAAACTCTTTAAGGCAAAGTTTGTAACAAATACTCCATCTAGTTTCATATTCTATAATTCCGATCTTCCAAAAGGTAAAATTCTAAAAGAAAACCCAGCAACTTCATATTCTAAGAGACAATATGTTTCAATTGCAAATACAACTATTCCATTTTCTCAAGGAAATAGTTTAACTCAAGCATCATCTTATGGTAATATTTTTGATTATGGTGGTCCAGTCGGATTGGGAACAACTTCTTTAGTTGTATCTTCTACTGGAATTGGATTAACTGATGGGACTTTTACGAATATTGGATTTAGTGCAATAACTGGTTATGGAAGTTCTTGTGTTGCAACAGTAACTATTCTTAGTGGTTCTGTAACTAATTTTAATATAACAAATGGGGGATCTGGATATAGAGTTGGTGATTTAATTTTAGCAAATCAATTAGGAAATACCGGAACTGGAGTAAGAGCAACAGTTGGAATTGTTTCTACTACAAATCTATTGGTTATTGATGATGTAAATGGATCATTCAATACATCAAATTCTTTGACCTATTATAATTCTACTGGTTCATCGTCTGGACTTGCTGCTCCAACTTCTGTTAATGATGATCCAATCAGAGATGGATATACATTATTATTTGATCATAGAAATCATGGAATGCATTCAAGTTCAAATAAATTAGAAGTAATTAATTTCAATAGTGACACATCTCCAACAATTCTTTCTTCATCTATTTCGGATACATCAACAACAATAACTGTAAATAATGCCGGAATATTAACTTCATTTGAAGGTTCTGCTATAGGTGTTGCTAATACTGGTTATTTGTTAATTGATAATGAAATAATTTCTTATAATTCTATTGCAGGTAATGATATTACAATTACTGGAAGAGCAATTGACAATAGTTTGAAGACAACTCACGCAGCAAATTCATTGGTATATACTTATCAATTTAACTCTGTTTCATTGAGAAAAATCAACAACACACACAATATTGATTCAAGAGAAAAAACATTTGATAGTTATTATTTAAAATTAATAGATACATCAAAATCATTCAAAACAACCAAATCTGGTGGTGGAAAAAATCTTGAAGTTTCTCAAAATATCCCATTTGAAGTTATTTCTCCAAGAGTAAATGCAATCACTCCTTCAGGAACAAATATCACAGCAAGAGTCAAAACAACTTCAGGAACAAGTATCAGTGGAAATGAGGCATCATTTGCAGATCAAGGATATGAAAATGTTTCTTTAAACAAATTGAATTACCTCAATAGTGCAAGAATTGTGGCATCAAAGGTAAATGAATATAATTTACTTTCAAATCAAAAATCATTTGCACTTGAAATGACTCTATCTACAACAAAAGAAGATGTATCACCATTTATTGATTTGAACACTGCAAATATCATCACAATTAGCAATTTGGTTGATGATAAAGTTGATGATTTCGAAACTGATAGTAGATGCAAAATTCCAGGAAATGATCCAAATTCTGGAATATATGAAACTAAAAAAATAGCTTTAGAGTTTCCATCAAACTCACTTTATGTTCAATTTGATGGACATAAATTTGCAGGAGCAGATATTAGAGTTATGTATAAACTTTATAGAAATGATAATTCAGATTTTCAACAAATTTATACTCTATTTAATACTAATGGGTTGCCAGATAAAGTAGTAAATCCAAATAATAATTTAAATCAATTTAGTGAATATAAATTTACTGCTGAAAATCTACCACAATTTAATGGATTTATGATTAAAGTTATTATGACTTCCAATGATCAATCAAAACCACCTAGAATTAAAAACTTCAGGTCAATTGCACTTCGTTCATATGCAGCAGAATGAATAATTATTTAATAGTAAAAACTGATAGGAATTTAATTAGAGATTTAAATTCTAATGCAATTGTCAATAAAAACAAAAGTGAATATGATCAATTTTTAAAAATATCAGAACAAAAATACAAAGAAAAAAAAGAATTTGAAAATTTAAAAGATGAAGTCAAGTCAATAAAAAATGATTTAAGTGAAATTAAATCACTATTGACTTTTATTGTGAATAAATGATTTATAAATAACTTAAGAAAGATCTTATCTGAATGTAGTAATGACTGTATATGTCAGTAACATAGTTATTAATGCTGGAAGTGACTTTTCACAAACTTTTAATCTTGAGAATGTTGCAAATTCACCGTTGAATTTGACTGGATATACTGGTTCTGCTTTGATGAAAAAACATCCAGCATCATTGGGAACTACTGCATCATTCGTAGTTTCGTTTCCTAACAGAATATTTGGACAAGTAGCATTATCTTTGGGATCATCTATTACTTCCACATTAAAACCGGGAAGATACTGTTATGATATATTATTGAATGACGGTTCAATCAAAACCAGAATTGTCGAGGGAAGTGCTATTGTTACTGCTGGAATTACTACCTAATAAAAATGGCAGACATTAAAGTAAGAGTTGGATCACAAAATGCAATAAAAGTTATTTCCACAACAGAAGCAAAATTAAAATTAGATGGATTGCTAGATGTTGATGTGACTGGAGCAACTGATGGAATGGTTTTGTTTTACAATCAATCAAATTCTAGATGGGAATCTGGAATAATAGATGGTGGAACTTACTGAATACTCAAAAAGATCAAGATAAATAAGAAGAGGCAAAAATTTAAAAAATGTCACAACCATCATCTCGCCAAGGATTAATTGATTATTGCTTGAGAAAGCTTGGATATCCAGTATTAGAAATTAATGTTGATGATGATCAAATAGATGATTTGGTTGATGATGCCATTCAATATTATAATGAGAGGCATTATGATGGAATCGAACGAGTCTATTTAAAACACAAATTAGATAAAGATCAAGTAAATACAATAAAAACAGGGGTTACAACATCAACTGCATCATCAAATGTTGGAGTAACTACAGTATCATACACAGAAACAAATAATTTTTTACAACTTCCAGATTATGTCATTGGAGTCAACAACGTATTTAAAGTTGATTCTAGCACCATATCTAGTGGTTTATTTAATCTCAAATATCAAATATTTTTAAATGATCTGTATTATTATGGGGCATTAGATCTTTTAAATTTTGCAATGACAAAAACTTATTTGGAGGATTTAAGTAGACTTTTAACACCAGACGTTCAAATAAGATTTAATAAAAAAAATCATAGGTTGTATTTGGATATTGATTGGTCACAAATGAGTGATACAAATTATTTAATATTTGATTGCTATAGAATGATAAATCCGTCAGATACGCCAAAAGTATATAATGATTTGTGGTTAAAAAAATATTTGACATCTTTAATTAAAAGACAATGGGGTCAAAATATGATCAAATTCCAAGGAGTTATGCTTCCTGGTGGTGTTCAATTAAATGGTAGACAAATTTATGACGATGCAGTTGCAGAATTGGATGAAATTGAAAAGCAACTTAAGGACGAATACGAATTGCCCCCAATGGATATGATCGGATAATATTATGTCACCACTTAATCCATTTTTTTTACAAGGCACTGCAGGTGAACAAAGACTAGTTCAGGATTTAATTAATGAACAATTGAGAATGTATGGACAAGATGTAGTATATCTTCCCAGAAAAATAATTAATAAAAAAACTGTTATTAAAGAAATAGTTGCATCAAAATTTGATGATTCTTTTAGAATTGAAGCATATTTAATGAATTATCAGGGATTTGGTGGTCAAGGAGATATATTATCAAAATTTGGAGTTCAAACTACAGATCAACTTACTTTAATAATTTCAAAAGAAAGATATGAAGATTTTATAACTCCATTTTTAAATGGAAATGATCAAATACAATTAACTACAAGACCAGAAGAAGGAGATTTAATATATTTGCCACTAGACAATACAATATTTGAGATTAAATACGTAGAAGGAAAAGCACCATTCTATCAGTTGAATAATTTATATGTTTATGAATTGAGATGTGAAGTATTTGATTATGCATCTGATGATATTATCGACACCTCAATAACTGAAGTTGATGAATCTGTAGATGATTTTGGATATATAACAACAATTAATATGGTTGGAAGTGCTGCAACTTCTGCAACAGCATCTATCAGTTTAAGTACTCCAATTGGTAAATCAGTTTCAAGTATAGATTTAATTAATGATGGGACTGGGTATTTGTCCAATCCTGTTGTTTCAATTTCAACTTCACCAAATGGCATTTCGGCAACAGCAGTTGCAATTATGACACATCGTTCTGGACAAACTGGAAATTCTATTGATAGAATTTTAGTAATTAATCCAGGATATGGATATACGATTGAACCAACAGTAACAATAAAAGCAAATTCTGGTTCTGGAGCAATTGCAAAAGCAGTTCTTTCTAATAATTCACTCTCAAGTATTAGTATAATTAATACCGGATTTGAATATTCATCAGCACCAATAGTTTCAATTTCCACTGCTCCTTCTAGTGGTACAAATGCCTCCGCACAAGCTTTTATAAATTCAGACGGAGAAGTTACTTCTATAAGATATATTAATGCTGGTGCTGGATATACAATAGCACCATCTGTCACATTTACATCACCTTCTGGCAGTTCATATGGAAATTATAAATTTAATGAAACTGTAAGGGGAGTTTCAACAGGAACAACTGCTTATGTATCCAAATGGGATTCTGACACCAGAAAACTTGAAGTTAAAGTTACTAGTGGAACATTTGCACTTGGAGAAACAGTTGTTGGTTTGGGAACAACTAGTGGTTATAGTTCAAGTTATAAAATTCTATCAATAGATAGAGATGATTTGTATGATCCATACGCAGAAAATATTTCTATAGAAGATGAAGCAGACAATATTCTAGATTTTAGTGAAAGAAATCCTTTTGGAGATTATTAAATCTAAATAATTAATAAAACTTTTAATATTATGTTTGGGCAATACTACTACCACGAAATAATTAGAAATACCATTATTGCTTTTGGTACTCTTTTTAATACCATTGATATTAAGCACAAAAAACAAAATGATGAAGATTATAGTATTATTAGAGTTCCAATTGCTTATGGTCCAGTAGAAAAGTTTCTTGCTAGATTAGAACAAAAACCAGACTTAAGAAAAAGAGTATCAATAACACTTCCAAGAATGTCATTTGAAATGACTAGTATTCGTTATGATAATAGTAGAAAAATTTCTACTATGCAAACATTTAAAGCAATAAGTCAAACTGATAACAAAACTATAAAAAAAATGTTTATGCCTGTTCCATATAACATAGGCATACAACTTTCCATTATGACTCAATATAATGAAGATGCTCTACAAATCGTAGAGCAAATTTTACCTTACTTTCAACCATCTTTCAATCTTTCTGTAGATTTGGTATCTTCTATTGGAGAAAGGAGAGATATTCCAATGATTCTGGAAGATGTATCATTTAAAGATAATTATGATAGTGGATATGAAGAAAAAAGAACTATTATTTACACATTAGATTTTACAGCAAAAACTTATCTATTTGGACCTGTTCCAAATTCCGATGAAGGATTTATCAAAAAAGTACAAGTTGATTATTATAGCAACACAAATACTAAAAATGCTTCTAGACAACTTAGATATGTTGCAGAACCAAGAGCAATACAAGATTACAACGATGATCACACTACAACATTAGCAGAAAATATTGACGATGAAATAACAACATTTGATGTTGGAGATTCCACAAATCTATCTGTCAATGATTATATTCAAATTGATACAGAATCAATGTTAATCAAATCAATTGATGGAAATACATTGACTGTAGCAAGAGGTAAAGATAGCACACCAATTGAATCCCACACAAATGGAAGTTATATTAATTTAATTAATTCTTTAGATGATGATTTAATAGAACAAACTGATGATTTTGGATTTAGTGAATATCGTTATGACTACAATGACGGAAAAGTATATAGTCCAACTAAAGGTATTGATGTATGAATAACAAATTTGAAGAAATTAATGAAGCATTAGAGATAGAGGCAACTCCCATAGAAAAGGAAATTATAAAAAGATCTCCATCAAAATTATCTATACCAATAGATAAAAATGATTTAGATGCCGATTATGAATATACAAGAGGACATTATTATGCTTTATTGGAAAAAGGACAAGAAGCAATTGATAGTATATTAGAATTAGCACAAAGTTCAGAAAAAGCAAGAGACTTTGAAGTTGCACTTCAGGGAATTAAAAATATTGCCGACGTTGCCGATAAACTTATGGACTTACAACAAAAAAATAAAAAAATAAGAGAAGAAGAAACAAAACGACCATCTACAGTAAACAATTCTGTATTCATTGGTTCAACGGCAGATCTTCACAAATTAATCAAAAATGGGATAAACCCTGAAGATAAAACTAAATAATAAAAGGTAGAGAAAAAACAATGAGCATTAACTCTTTTAAAAATTGGAGATTCATTACAGATATGATGATTTGTAATTCCATCATATCAGAAGATTATGAATTTTCAATGGCAAGAAGTGAGTTAAAAACTGCAAAAAATGCAATTGACAGATTATTGAAAAAATTGAACGGTGAGGGAAATTTAGAAGCTTGGATACAATCAAAAATCACGAAAGCTGCTGATTATATTGATACTGTTGCTGACCATATGGATAGTGGAGAGTCAGAAACAGAAGTTAATGAGCAATTAAAACCACATAAAACGGTAGAGCAAATTGCAAGGAAACATCGTATGAATGTTTCGGATATTCAGAAGCAACTTGATATGGGTGCTCCTATTGAACACGAACACACAAAAAATAAAACTTTAGCAATTGATATTGCTCTTCAACATCTTGATGAAATTCCAGATTATTATACTCGTTTGAAAAAAATGGAAGCATCTGCAAAAAAAGAGCATAAAAAGTTCAAAGATGTTAAAGAGACAGTGACAATTGAAGATGCAAATGGAAATACCTTTTTAGAAATTATAGATTTAATCAAATCAGAAAAAATGAAAGGTATTAGTGAAGGAAGAAAATCAGGAGATTATTCTTTACACGATTGGTTTTCCAAAAGTAAATCAAAAGATGGAAAACCAGGATGGGTTCAATTGGGAGGGAAATATGCTGGGAAACCTTGTGCGAAGCAACCAGGACAAAATACTAAACCAAAATGTGGTTCGTCAAAAATGGCTGCAAATATGTCTGATGATGAAGAAAATGCAGCAGCAAGAAGAAAGAGAAAAGAAGATCCAAACCCAGACAGAAAAGGTAAGGCAATAAATGTTGCAACAGAAGAGTATGTAGAAGAAGATGCCTGTAAAACAAAAGTCAAATCAAGGTATAAAGTTTGGCCTAGTGCTTATGCTTCTGGAGCAGTTGTAAAATGTCGTAAAGTTGGTGCTGCAAATTGGGGAACAAAATCTGAAAGTACTGATTCACTTGGGGGTGATTGGCATACTTTAATTCGTGAAAGAGCAGATAGATATTGTCCAAAATGTGAAAAACTCGAAAAAAGAACAGAATGTAAGTATGGTACAAAATATTGGGATATGTTCTCCTTACCAGCAGAGATAATTAGTTCAAAAAAAGATTATAATATAACAATGCCGTATCCTGCAAATGAATCAGCAACAATTGAAGATATAGATGAAAACTATCTACGAATACAAACTCGCGGAACAACTTATAGTATACTACTAAATTGGAGAGGGAAATATATTACATCACAGATGTTTTTCCCGCAATTCACAAGACCAACGAAAAAACAAGTCACGGATGAAGTAAGAAAAATTTATCCAAATGCAATTGTCTTGTCATTTAATCCATCCACAAAAGACCCAACAAAACCATTATTATTTACTGGAGATACAAATGGACCCAAACAGTATTGAACTTAATAATTTGAGTAAAATATTTGAATATGAAAAAATTTCAAGAGAAATAGACAGTTGTGATGATATAAAATTTGTAAAAAATCTTGCTAAATCTTTTATTAAACTTTATTTTAAGCAACAAGAAACATTATCCGCAATAGAAACAAACATAATTAAATAATGGTAGAAAAACATTATAAGGGAAATCCCAATTTAAAAGCTGAAAACGTTCAAATTGAATTTACTAAAGAAAATATTGAAGAATATATAAGGTGCAAAGAAGATCCAATATATTTTGCAAAAAATTATATAAAAATTGTTTCTCTTGATGATGGATTAATTCCATTCAGTATGTATGATTTTCAGGAAGAATTGATTACAAACTTTCATCAAAATAGATTTAATATTGCAAAACTTCCTAGGCAGACAGGAAAATCAACAACTGTTGTATCTTATCTTCTTCACTATGCCCTTTTTAATGATAATATACGAATTGCAATTCTAGCAAACAAAGCAGCAACTGCAATAGAACTTTTAGGTAGATTGCAACTATCTTATGAGAATTTGCCAAAGTGGTTGCAGCAAGGGGTTGGTTCTTGGAACAAAGGTTCTTTGGAACTTGAAAATGGTTCTAAAATTGTAGCAGCATCCACATCATCATCTGCTGTTAGAGGAAACTCTTTTAATATTATTTTCTTGGACGAATTTGCGTTCATTCCAAATCATATCGCAGAACAGTTTTTCTCTTCTGTGTATCCTACTATTTCTTCAGGATCAAGTACAAAAGTCATTATCATCTCAACTCCTAATGGGATGAATATGTTTTATAAACTTTGGCACGATGCCGAAAGAGGAAAGAATGGTTATATTCCACTCGAAGTTCATTGGTCTGCAGTGCCTGGAAGGGACGCAGAGTGGAAACGACAAACAATTGCGAATACTTCTGAACGACAGTTCACACAAGAGTTTGAGTGCGAATTTCTTGGGTCTGTTGATACTTTAATTACTCCATCCAAACTTAGATCAATGGTTTATGAAGATCCATTGAAAAGGAATAAAGGTCTTGATGTATATTACGAACCAATTGAGGACAATAGTTATTTGATGACTGTTGACGTTTCTAGAGGTATGAGTAATGACTATTCTGCATTTGTAGTTTTTGATATTACTACTTTCCCATATAGAGTTGTTGCAAAATATAGAAATAATGAAATAAAACCAATGCTTTTTCCAAATATCATACATGATGTTGCAAAAGCATACAATAAATGCTTTGTTTTAGTTGAGGTTAATGATATTGGAGAACAAGTATCAACAATACTTCACTTTGATTTGGAATATGATAACATTTTGATGTGTTCAATGAGAGGTAGGGCAGGACAATTAGTTGGGCAAGGATTTTCTGGAAAGAAATCTCAACTTGGTGTGAAAATGTCCAAAACTGTAAAAAAAGTTGGATGTTCAAATTTAAAAACAATCATAGAAGATGATAAATTAATAATTAGCGATTATGACATTATTAGTGAATTGACAACTTTTATTCAAAAAAATCAATCATTTGAAGCAGAAGAAGGTTGTAATGATGACTTAGCAATGTGTTTAGTAATTTTTGCTTGGTTAGTTATTCAGGATTATTTTAGAGAAATGACGGATAATGATGTCCGCAAAAGAATATATGAAGAACAGAAAGATCAAATTGAAGCGGATATGTCTCCATTTGGGTTTATTTCTGATGGAATTAATGAAGAAACTTCATTTGTAGATGTTGATGGAGATAGATGGCATATAGATGAATATGGAGACAGATCTTATATGTGGGAATATAACTAAAAAACAATAATTTATAAATACTTCTAGACAAAATGAAACTTCTTTAGAGGGAAAAACATGTCGCTAAACTTAGTATCTCCGGGCGTCAAAACGAGAGAAGTTGACTTGACTATTGGGAGAATTGATGCAATTAATGATCAAGTCGGCGCTATAGCAGGACCATTTGAGAAAGGACCAGTAAATGTTCCTATCTTAATTGAAACTGAAAACGATCTTCTTAAAACATTCGGTAAGCCTCTTTCGACTGATGCTCAATATGAGTACTGGTTAGGTGCGTCATCATATCTTTCTTATGGTGGCATTCTTAGAGTTATTAGAACAGATGGAGACAATTTAAATAATTCAAATGCTGGTGTTTCCGTAGCATCAACTACGCTTAAAATTTCTACATATGAAGATTACATCAATAACCAACAAACTGCAACATCTTGGTACTATGCTGCCAAGAATCCAGGAAAGTGGGCAAATAATTTAAAAGTTTGCACGATTGATGCTTTTGCTGACCAAACTATTTCAGGCATATCAACTACTGGTGTATCTGTTGGAATGGGAATCACCCAGTCAATTGATGGTAGAGTGATTGCTGGTGCAGGATCAACTTCTTCTGCTACTGGTTATTTGAGAGGAATTATCACTGGTGTAGGTGCAAGTGAACTGTATGTAAAAGTATCTGAAACAGTTTCTGGAACAACAGTTTCGCAAATTGCTTATACTGAAGGAGGTACATATGCATTCCAAACTCCAACAACATCTACTGTATCAACAACAGTTGGAGTTGCAACAACTTCTGGTTTTTTGAGTGAATCGTTTGATGTTTCAATTACTGGAATCGTAACAACTGGAATTCTACTAGGTGATATTGTTTCTGGAACAAGTGTAGCAGCAGGAACAACGGTTGTTTCTATTGGAGCAAGTACAATTTTTGTTGACAAAACAATCACAGCAGGTATTGGAACAACAACGTTTACTTTTACAAGAGGTTCTACGTCATCAACTGTTTCAAATGCAATTCGAGTAATTACTACAGCAGGTGTAACAACTAGCTCAATTGCTTCTGCTACATTGTCAGATTGGTACAATCAACAAACTTTAGGTCTTACCAATACTACAGTTTATTGGAAATCTATTGCAGAAAAACCAAAAACTTCACAATATTGTGTAGAGAGAAATGGTCGTAATGACGAATTCCACCTTGCAGTTGTAGATGATACTGGTTTGGTAACTGGTATTGCTGGAAATGTTTTAGAAAAATATACTTACTTATCAAAAGCACTTGATGGTAAGATTTCACCAACAGAACCAGTATACTATAAAGATTCCATTGCAAATAAATCTTCATATATTTTTGCTGGGTATGCACCAACTGGAACTGCTACTGGATTTGCATCAACTGTAGGACTTACCGCTACTGGAACTGGAAATTGGGGAGCAAATGCACAAGGAACTACATTTAGTGCTGCTGGAAATGTAACTTACAACTTAACTGGTGGTGTTGACTATTCTGCAAATGGTGGAATGGATGCAACAATCGCAAATATAATTTCATCTTACAGAATTCTTACCAATCCAGCAGAATATTCAGTCAATTTCTTAATTTCTGGACCTTCTGGTGGTGTTACAATTTTTGACTCACAAGCAAAAGCAAAGGAATTAATTTCTATTGCAGAACAAAGAAAAGATTGTATTGCAGTCATTTCTCCACACAGAGATGGAGTTGTAAATGTTACCAACTCAGATACACAAACACAAAACGTTATTAATTTCTTTGACTCAATAAATTCATCTTCGTATGCAGTTTTTGATTCTGGTTATAAGTATATGTTTGATAGATTTAATAACACCTTCAGATACGTTGCTTGTAATGCAGACGTTGCTGGATTGATGGCTAGAACATCAATCAATCAATATCCTTGGTTCTCCCCTGCTGGTTCGTCCAGAGGTGGAATCAATGGTGCTGTAAAACTTGCTTACAATCCCTCACAAGCACAAAGAGATTTACTTTATCCAAAGAGAATTAATCCAATTATTTTCTCTCCTGGTGCTGGAATCATCTTATTTGGTGATAAGACTGCACTCTCTTATGCTTCTGCTTTTGATAGAATCAACGTTCGTCGTTTGTTTTTGACAATTGAAGGAACAATTGAAAGGGCAGCAAGATCACAACTTTTTGAATTCAATGACGTAATCACAAGATCAAACTTTATTAACATTGTTGAACCATATCTCCGCGATGTCAAATCAAAGAGAGGAATTACCGATTTTGTTGTTATCTGTGATGAGACAAATAATACTCCCGATGTGATTGATGGAAATCAATTCAGGGCTGACATTTTCGTAAAACCTGCAAGATCAATCAACTTCATTGGACTTACCTTCGTTGCTACTCGCACTGGAGTAAGTTTTGAAGAAGTCGTTGGAAACGTTTAATTACTAGAGGTAAAACACAATGGCTAATCAGAACATTCCAAATACAAAAGACAGAACCCTTGAGCAATTCAAGGGAAGAATGCTTGGAGGTGGAGCGAGACCTAATTTATTTGAATGTGAATTAAATTTTCCAACAATTTCACTTCCAGATGGATCTACTGCAGATAGTTTATCTGATTCAACTAGATTCCTAATTAAAGCAGCAGTTCTTCCAGCATCAAATCTTGGTATTATTGATGTTCCTTTTAGAGGAAGAAATCTCAAGATTGCTGGAGACAGGACATTTGATCCTTGGTCCATTACTGTCATTAATGATATTAATTTCAATATCAGAACTGCATTTGAAAGATGGATGAATATAATCAATAAGCACGAAGATAATGCTGGATTGATCAATCCATTTGATTATCAACAAGATGCTATTGTTAGACAACTCGGAAGAGCAGGGATTAATGGAAATGTTCCAACCTCTGACACTCAACTTCCGGTATTGAAGCAATATAAGTTTTATGGGGTATTCCCAACTGCAGTAAGTGATATTTCACTTTCTTATGATTCTTCAGATACAATTGAAGAATTCACTGTAGATCTTCAAGTTCAATGGTGGGATGCTCTCAATTCTGATGGTACTACTCAACTTGGAACAGGATCATAAATACTAAAAAGTATTTAAATTTTTGATGGCTAAATTATTTGGTTTTAAAATACAGAATACTGGAGATGATAAGTCCAAAAAACTTATTTCTCCAGTTGCCCCTAATGACGAAGATAAGTCAGATTTTTATCTTTCTAGTGGATTTTATGGGCAATATGTAGATATTGAAGGAGTATATAAAAACGAACAGGACTTGGTAAGAAGATATCGTGAGATGTCTCTTCATCCAGAGTGTGATAGTGCTATTGAAGATGTAGTAAACGAAGCAATTGTATCGGATTTAAATGATTCTCCAGTAGAAATTGATCTATCAAATCTCCCAGCGTCAGACAAGTTAAAATCCATTATTAGAGACGAGTTTAGATATATTAAAGAGGTAATGGACTTTGATAAAAAATGCCACGAAATTTTTAGAAATTGGTATGTAGATGGAAGAATCTTCTACCATAAAGTAATTGATATGAAAGATCCCAGCTCTGGGATTCAAGAAATAAGATTTATTGATCCATTAAAAATTAGATTTATTCGTAAAGCAGAACAAATATCAAACAATAATCAATCTTCAATGTTTGTAAACAAAGAAGGTTTGGAACAATACCAAGCACCAACTATTGAAGAATATTATTTGTATGATCCAAATAGTCCAACTTCAAGTGGTGGAACAATTTCCTATAGAAATGAATCAAAAAGTGTAAAAATTGCAAAAGATTCAATTACATATGTAACTTCTGGATTAGTAGATAGAAATAAGCAAACAATCCTTTCATATCTACACAAAGCAATCAAGGCACTGAATCAATTAAGAATGATTGAGGATAGTTTGGTCATTTATAGACTTTCTCGTGCCCCAGAACGTCGTATCTTCTACATTGATGTTGGCAATCTCCCGAAGATTAAAGCGGAGCAATATTTGCGTGATGTAATGAATCGTTATCGCAATAAACTTGTTTATAATGCTGATACTGGAGAAATCCGTGATGATCGTAAGCACATGGCAATGCTGGAAGATTTTTGGTTACCACGTAGAGAAGGTGGTCGTGGAACTGAAATCACCACACTTCCTGGTGGACAGAATCTTGGAGAACTTGCAGATATTGAATATTTCCAAAAGAAATTATACAAATCTTTAAATGTTCCATCAAGTAGAATTGATGTTGGTGGTGGTGGATTTAATTTAGGAAGATCTTCAGAAATTTTAAGAGATGAATTAAAATTTACAAAATTTGTAGGAAGACTTAGAAAAAGATTTTCTGGAGTTTTCAATGATATGTTGAAAACGCAGCTTATCTTAAAGAATATTGTTACTCCAGAAGATTGGCAAGTTTTAAATGACCACATCCAATATGATTATGTTTATGATAATCATTTTTCAAACCTAAAGGAAAATGAACTTTTAAATGATCAATTAGGGGTTGTTGCAGCAATGGAACCATATCTTGGAAAATATTTTTCTGCACAATACATCAGAACTAAAGTATTAAAACAATCTGATACAGAAATTATAGAAATTGATAAGCAGATCAAAAAAGAGATTGAAGACGGTATTATTCCAGATCCAAATCAACCAATAGACCCAACAACTGGAATGCCCACGCAAGATATGAATGGTTCTATGGATTTGGGACAACCAATGATGGAACCAGGACTGGAAAAACAAGCAAAAGCAACGCAAATTCAAATGCCGAAAGGTGGAGAGATATAAATAGTTTTTAGTTATTATATACCAAAACAGTATGGATGATCTACTAGATATGATTGTTTCTGATGAATCCCCTTCACAAATTGCAGATAAAATTAAAGAAATTCTTTTTGCCAAAAGTGCAGAAAGAGTTGAGGCAGTAAGACCTCAAGTTTCTGCTGGTCTTTTTGGTGAACAAGATTCAGAAACATATGAAGATGATGAAAATGATGATGAGGATGAAGATTACACAGAGGAAGAAGAGTAATGACAGTACACAAACCAGTTGGTCTTGGTAGTTCTATTGCGGTTACTTCTGGAACCGCAACAACTTCATCTGCATTATCGGTTCAAACAAAAGCATTAAGAGTTGTAGCAACTGCTCCAGCTTTTATTGCAATTGGAACAAATCCAACAGCATCAACAACAGATTATTATGTTCCAAGTGGAGGAACTGCAGTTCTTGCATTAAGTCCAGCATCACAAACAGTTGTTGGAATCGCAACAGGTACTACAACTACAATTACTTTTCCAGAAGGAACTGGATCACCATTTGGAGTTGGAGATTTTGTATCTTTAACTTCTGTGGGACAACCATACTATAACTTTACATATCAACCTGTCACAGCAGTTGATTCATCAACTGGTTATAATGGTTATTTTTCTACTAGAGTTAGTATTGGAACAAATACTTCAGGAATTGCAACCGCATTCTCTACTGATGGTAATTTGAGGAAATCTATAAAAATATCGGCATATGGTGCCGGATCAGGATCTTTATATTATCAACAAATTCAAATTGCTGGAGACGCATAAAAATGAAACTAATCACAGAAGAAGTACAAAAAGTTGAATTTATTGTTGAAGGAAAGGGTGCTGAAAAGAAAATGTTTATTGAGGGCATATACCTTCAAGGAAATATGAGAAATCGTAATGGAAGAGAATATCCAGTAGATATTCTTAACCGTGAAGTAAATCGTTATAATGAATCTTTCATCCAAAAGGGTCGTGCTCTTGGGGAACTTGGCCACCCAGATGGACCAACAATCAATTTAGATCGTGTTTCTCATAAAATTACTTCACTTGTTCGTGAAGGAGATAATTTTAAAGGAAGATCGCAACTTCTTTCTACTCCTATGGGTAAAATTGCACAATCACTTATCGGTGAAGGTGTAACTCTTGGTGTTTCTTCTCGTGGTGTTGGTTCATTAATTCAAACGAATGAAGGACATAAAGTTGTTGGTGAAGATTTTATGCTTGCCACTGCTGCTGATATTGTTGCAGATCCTTCTGCACCAGATGCATTTGTAAATGGGATTATGGAAGGAAAAGAATGGATTTGGGAAGGAACTATTTTAAGAGAAAAGAATGCAAGTAACATTCAAAGAAGAATAAATACATTAGTTGATCAAAAGAGATTGGATGAACAGAAACTCAATCTGTTCAACGAATTTCTATCAAATTTATAATTTATAAATAAATATAGATTTAACACAGGTTTAATCGGAGAGTTCAAATGTCCCGTGGTAACAATTTACAAGAAATGGAAACAGGCACTTCACAATCTCGCACTGCTGTAAATGCTAACGCAAAGGCAGGCGATTCAATGCAAAAATTAGATGCAGGAGCAGTTGCTGGTCAAACTGGCAGTTGGGAAGATCTTGGTGGTCCTACCCCCGAAAATTATAGATCTGACGATGATTCAGCAAAATTAAAAACTCCTGGCGCAACGCTTAAGCAAGTTAAGGATGTTATTAATAAAGGTGCAAAACCTGCTGAAGCAATGAAGTCTATGAAGGAAGAGGAAGAACTCGAAGATGAAGATCTTCTTTCCGAAGCAGAAGAAAAAGAAGATGAGGATAGTGAAGAAGATGATGCAGAAGAAAAGAAAAATAAAAAGTCCAAAAAATCAGAAGACGAAGAGGATGATGAGGATGAGGAAGAAGATGCTCCTGTGAAGGAAGCATATGACATCGAAGAAGATGTCAATGCTCTTCTAGGTGGAGAAGATCTTTCCGAAGAATTCAAAGAAAAAGCAAAAATTATCTTTGAGTCAGCAATCAATTCAAAGATTGTTGAAATTCAAGAATCACTAGAAGAATATTATGAAGCTCAATTAATTGAGCAAGTTGAAGATATGAAAGTTCAACTCGCTGAAAGAGTTGATTCATATCTTGAGTATGTATCCGATGAATGGATGCAGGAAAATGCACTTTCAGTAGAAAGAGGACTTCAGGCAGAAATGACTGAATCGTTCCTTTCTGGTCTGAAAGGACTTTTTGAAGAACATTATGTAACAATCCCTGAAGATAGATATGATGTACTTGAGAGTATGGTAGACAAACTTGATGAAATGGAGACAAAACTCAATGAGCAAATTTCAAAGAACGTTGCTCTTAATCAAAAACTAGCAGAATCAGTTGCTGATGTAATTTTCAGTGATATTTCTGAGGGACTTGCAGTTTCTCAGAAAGATAAACTTGCTTCTCTAGCAGAAAGTGTTGAGTTTGAAAGTGAAGCAGAATATCGTGAGAAACTAGTAACATTGAGGGAAGCTTATTTCCCAAAGAATGCTGGTACTCAAAGAGATCATTCAGAAACATTAACTGAAGAAGGTTCAACTTATAATCAACCAGTTTCTGGTTTGATGGAATCATATCTTCAGACTCTGAATAGAGTTTCAAAAAAGTGATTTTTAAATCATAAATCAAACTAACAAATTTCCAAAAGAGGCAAAACAAATGCAAATGTTCAATGCAGAACAATTGCAGGAAAAGTGGGCACCACTTCTAAACTATGAGGGTCTTGATAAAATCAAAGACTCGCATCGCAGAATGGTAACTGCAGTCCTGCTAGAAAACCAAGAAAAATTTTTAAGAGAAGAGCGTGAGTTCCTCTACGAAGCTGGTCCAACCAACTCAGCTGGTACTGGTGGATTTTCAAACACTGGAACTGGTTCAGTTGCTACTGGTCCAGTTGCTGGTTTCGATCCAGTTCTAATCAGCTTAATCCGTCGTTCAATGCCTAACTTGGTCGCTTATGACCTAGCTGGTGTTCAACCAATGAACGGTCCTACTGGACTTATCTTTGCAATGCGTTCACGTTACGGAACAAATAGAACAACTGGATCTGAAGCATTCTTCAACGAAGCAGATACTTCATTCTCTGGCGAAAACGCAGCACAGAACCTCACAGGTTCATTCACTGATGTCGCTGCTGGTTTTGGTACTACTTCAAATCCAGCAGGAACAAATCCAGGTGTTCTGAACCCAGTTGGAACCGCAAGTACCGCTGGATATGCTACTGGTCAAGGAATGAACACTGGCGATTCCGAATCGCTTGGTGATGGCACTAGTGTGTTCAACGAAATGGCATTCTCAATCGAGAAAGTCACCGTTACTGCAAAGTCAAGAGCACTCAAAGCTGAGTACTCACTTGAGCTTGCTCAAGACCTCAAGGCAATTCACGGTCTGAATGCAGAAGCAGAACTTGCTAACATTCTCTCAACTGAAATCCTCGCTGAAATCAACAGAGAAGTTATCAGAACCATCTATAAGGTTGCTGAGCAAGGTGCTGCTGTTAATACTGCTACCGCTGGTATTTTTGACCTTGACGTTGACTCCAACGGTCGTTGGTCAGTTGAGAAGTTCAAAGGACTTCTATTCCAAATCGAGCGCGATGCTAACGCAATTGCACAAAGAACTCGTAGAGGAAAGGGTAACATGATCCTCTGCTCGGCAGACGTTGCTTCAGCACTCACCATGGCAGGTGTTCTTGATTACACCCCAGCACTTAACGCTAATCTTAACGTTGATGATACCGGCAATACCTTTGCTGGTGTACTCCAAGGTAAGTATCGTGTTTATATCGATCCTTATGCTGCTAACGTTTCTACAAACCAATACTACGTTGTTGGTTATAAGGGTTCTTCTCCTTATGATGCTGGCATCTTCTACTGCCCATATGTTCCTCTCCAAATGGTTCGTGCCGTTGGTGAGAACAGCTTCCAGCCAAAAATTGGATTCAAGACTCGTTATGGTCTTGTTGCTAATCCATTCGCTGAAGGCACTCAACAAGGTTCTGGTCGTCTTCTTGCTAACGCAAACCGTTACTACAGAAGAGTCCGCGTTGACAATTTAATGTGATCCATTGGTTCACAAAATTACTGGAGGGTTTTCGAACCCTCTTTTTTTATGCAAATAAATACAAATAAAAATGTCCCAGACACCATTCTCAAAACAATTATCAAATAGAAATTTCTTATCTCCAGCTGGATTTAAATTTTCTATTACAAAAATTCCAAAAGCAGATTTCTTTTCTAATTCTGCAAATATTCCAGGAATCAATCTTGGTGTTGCAATGCAACCAACTTACTTAAAAGATATTCCTGTTCCTGGTGATAAAATAACTTATGATGATTTATCTTTTAGTTTTTTTGTAGATGAAAATTTAGAAAATTATCTTGAAGTTCATAATTGGATAAGAGGACTTGGTTATCCAGAAAGTATTCAAGAATTTTCTAGTTTAAAAGAAAATGATCAATATTTTCCTAGTAATTCATCAAAGAATCCGTACAACGAATATTCCGATGCTTCTTTGTCGATCTATAATAGCAATTTCAATATAATTGCACAAATACATTTCAAAGATGTCTTTCCTGTAAGTTTATCTCCTGTAAATTTTGATGCAAAATCAGGTGATATCAACTATGTTGAAGCAGAGGTCACTTTTAAGTATTCTATATATGATATAGTTGTTTTATGATTTATGAACCTTGATGAAATTCAATTATTATGGGAAGAAGATTCAAAAATAGATCAAGATAATCTTCACACAGAATCATTAAAAATACCTTCTCTTCATGCAAAATATTATAAAATTTATAACAATATTTTAACTCTTAAAAAATCTCAAGAGAACAAATATAAGATTTTAAAAAAAGAAAAATGGCAATATTACACAGGAAAATCTGATCCTGATGTTTATATCAAAAAACCATTTGATCATAAAGTATTAAAGCAAGATTTAGATAAGTATCTTGATGCTGATGCGGAATTAATTACTTGCTTAACAAAAATTGAATATTTTCAAATGATGGTCGATTATTTGGAAAGTATTTTAAAAACAATATTAAACAGAACATATCAATTAAAAAATGCCATTGACTGGTCAAAATTTGTTGCAGGGTATAGTTAAATATGACTGACATTATTATCAAAAAGAAGAATGAAATTTTTCTCACAGTAAAAGCAGAACCACATATATTTCAAGAATTGTCAGATCATTTTACTTTTGACATTCCTGGTGCAAAGTTCATGCCGCAATATCGCAGCAAGCACTGGGATGGAAAAATAAGATTATTTTCTACACATAATGGTGAGATTTATGTTGGTCTTTTAGACAAAATCATTTCTTGGGCAAAAAATCATCAATACTCAATTGAGTTTGAAAATAATAAATTTTATGGAACTCCATTTGAAGAAAATGAAATGATATCATATGAAGGAGTTTCCGAATATATGACTAAAATTTCAAAACATAAACCAAGAGATTATCAAATTGATGCTGTTTATGATGCATTAAAATATAATCGTAAACTTTTAATATCTCCAACTGCTTCAGGAAAATCTTTAATGATTTATTCTGTTGTTAGGTATTATATTGAGTCAAGTAAAAGAATTTTACTTATTGTTCCAACAACTTCTCTTGTTGAACAAATGTATAAAGATTTTGAAGACTATGGATGGAATGCAGAAGAATATTGTCATAAAATTTATTCAGGTAAAGAAAAGTCAACTGATCTTCCTGTAGTGATTACGACCTGGCAATCAATATACAAATTAGATAGAAAATTCTTTAAAGATTTTGAAGTTGTAATTGGGGACGAGGCACATCAATTTAAATCAAAGTCTCTAATCAGCATTATGACCAAGTTGGATGATGCCAAGTATAGATTTGGATTCACTGGAACTTTAGATGGGTCACAGACGCACAAATGGGTCTTGGAAGGTCTATTTGGTCCTAGTTACAAAGTAACTCAAACAAAAGATCTGATTGATAAGGGTCATTTATCAAAACTGCAAATTCGTGTTCTTTTGTTGAAGCACAATGAGCATCAATTTAATGATTATGAAGAAGAAATACAATATCTTATTAATCACCAAAAAAGAAATAACTTTATTAAAAATCTTGTAAATGATTTGAAAGGAAATACATTGGTTCTTTTTAATCGTGTTGAATCTCACGGAACTCCTCTTTATGAGTTGATAAATAATTCAGTAGATAAAAATCGTAAAGTATTTTACGTTCACGGTGGAATAAGCACGGAAGAAAGAGAAAAAGTAAGAGAAATTACAGAAAAGGAAAGCAATGCAATTATTGTTGCTTCTTATGGAACATTCTCAACTGGAATCAATATTAAAAATTTGCATAATGTAGTTTTTTCTTCACCAAGTAAATCTAGAATAAGAAATTTACAATCTATAGGCAGAGTTTTAAGAAAAGGGGATAGTAAGACCAAAGCTATTCTTTATGATATTGCCGATGATATTACATACAAATCAAAGAAAAATTATACGTTAAATCATTTAATTGAAAGAATAAAAATCTACAATGAAGAAAAATTTAACTATGAAATTATACAAGTTAATTTTAAAGAAAAATGAACGAAGACTTTTACGCAGTTATAAAATTAATATCAGGTGAAGAAATATTTTCACAAGTTTGTTCCTGTGAAGAAAAAGATAAAACTATTTTAATTCTTGATACTCCAGTAGTTATTGAAACAATTAATATTCGTCAACTAGGGGTTAGTGCAGTTCGTGTTAACCCTTGGTTAAAATACGCAGACGATTCAATTTTAGTTATTAATATGGATAGAGTAATTACAATTACTGAAATAAATGATGAATCAATAATTAAAGTGTATAATAAATTCTTAAGAGATAAAGATAAAAAAACTTCTATGAGCAATATTACTCCCAATATGGGGTTCCTATCATCTATTGCTGAAGCAAGAGTATCTTTAGAGAAATTATATAAAAATACTTGAAGATATATTTGATCTTCAACCCTAACAGAGTGATTATAGACAGATTCAAACTGTTTGTCAACTACTTGATCTATGTGCTATAATGAACAAAGATTAATAAGACTTATAAATGAAAGAAAAGAAAAAGAATCCTAATTATGTTAATAATAAAGATTTTCATGATGCATTGATTACTCATAAGAGAAGACTGGAAGAATCAAAAACTAATGGTCTTCCACCACCAAGGATTTCTAATTACCTTGGTGATTGTTTTTTGAAAATTGCTACTCACTTATCATATCGTCCAAACTTTGTGAATTATATGTTTCGTGAGGATATGATTTCAGATGGTGTAGAAAATTGTGTTCAATATATCAATAATTTTGATGTTAATCGATCAAATCCATTTGCTTATTTTACTCAAATTGTTTGGTATGCTTTCTTGAGACGAATTTCCAGAGAAAAGAGACAAATGGAAATTAAAGAAAAGATTATTGAACGCAGTGGATTTGAAGAAGTGTTTACTGCTGATCAAGGATTTAATAGATCAGATTACAATACAATTAAAGATAATATTCAAATTAAATTGAGTCAATGAAGATCGGATTAATTACGGATACTCATTATAACTTTAGAAAAGCAAATAAATCTTTCCATGAGTATTTTGCTAAATTTTATGATGACATATTTTTTCCTACTTTAGAAAAACGTAAAATTAAAACTGTCATTCATTTGGGTGATGCTTTTGATAGTCGTAAAGGTGTTGATTATTGGGCTCTTGATTGGGCAAAGGAAAATGTTTATGATAGATTTCAAGATTTGGGAATTACTGTTTATAATATTGTAGGAAATCACGATGCTTATTATAAAAACAGTAATGAAATTAATGCCATAGACACACTTCTTCAACAATATTTTAATGTAGTTAGAGTTTCTAAACCAGCAGAATATATTATTGAGGGAATGAAAACTGTTCTTCTTCCTTGGATATGTGCTGATAATGAAAAAGAAACTTTTAAACTTCTTGAAGAAACAGAAGCAAAAGTTGTTTTTGGTCATCTTGAACTAAATGGATTTACAGTTTATCCTGGACAATATCAACAAGAAGGACTGGATAAAAAAGTATTTCAAAAGTTTGATAGAGTTTATTCTGGGCATTATCATACTCGTAGTGATGATGGAAAAATCTTTTATCTTGGAAATCCATATCAAATGTTTTGGAATGATGTAGATGATAATAGAGGATTTAATATTTTTGATACTAATGAATATGAGTTAGAAAAATTTGATAATCCATATAGTATGTTTGAAAGAATATATTATGATGAGACAGATTATAAGAAATTTGATACTTCATATCTAACAAATAAAATGGTTAAGATAGTTGTTAGAAAAAAGGAAGATCATTTGAAGTTTGATAAGTTTGTAGATAGTATACTTAAAGTAAATCCATTGGAACTTAAAATAGTTGAAAACATTGATGTTTTTGATGATGATGTAGATTGTTCTGACATTACTACTGAAGATACATTAGGCATTTTGGATAAATATGTGCAAGAAGCAGATTTTGATTTAAATAAAGATATGGTTAAAAAACTTTTACGAGATGTATATAAAGAAGCATTAGAAATAGAATAATGTTTATACTTACTATCAAAGAAAAAGAAGATGAAGGTGCATATGCAGTCATTGACGATGATGGTGAGAAAGCATTGTATTTTTTTGAAGAAGAAGATGATGCTGAAAGGTATGCTGGTCTTTTAGAAGCAGAAGATTATCCAGAAATGTCTGTAATTGAAGTTGAAGATGAACCAGCAATAAAAACCTGTGAGATGTATGGATATCATTATGTTATAATTACCCCAAATGAACTTGTAATTCCTCCGCGAGAAAATGATTGTATTCAAGCAAATAAGTTATCGTAATTTTTTATCATCGGGGAACCAACCGACTCAAATTAAATTTACAGATACGCAAACTGCATTAATTGTTGGTGCAAATGGATCTGGAAAGAGTACGATGTTGGATGCTTTGTGCTTTAGTTTGTTTAATAAAGCATTTCGTAAAATTACAAAAGGGCAATTAGTCAATTCAACCAATGAAAAAGAATGCTTGGTTGAGATTGAATTTAGTATTGGAACAAGAGAGTATAAAGTTGTAAGGGGAATTAAACCAAATATTTTTCAAATTTGGATTGATGGTGTTTTGCAAAATCAAGCAGCAGCATCTACAGATCAACAAAAACAACTGGAAGATAATATCTTAAAATTAAATTATAAGTCATTTACTCAAATTGTAATTTTGGGTAGTGCTTCTTTTGTGCCTTTTATGCAATTATCTACGGCACATCGTAGAGAAGTTGTAGAAGATTTACTAGATATTAAAATCTTTTCTGCAATGAATGCAGTCATTAAAGATAGAATTAAAAATACAAATGATAAAATTAAAGAACTTTCTTTGAAGCAATCTATGACCGAAGAAAAGGTTGAGATGCAAAAAGAATTTATTGAGAGTGTTGAGAAAAGTGGTAAAGAAAATATAGAAAAGAAAAAGGATAAAATAACTTCTATTGCCACTTATATTGACCAATTAACAGCAGAGAATGGACAAAAGGTGTTAGTGGTGTCAGAAACCTTTCAACCTCAATTGGAAGACCTTCTGGATGCATCTAAAAAATTAAAAAAACTTTCTAATTTGAAGGGCAAAATTTCTGAAAAAGTATCAAGTATTACAGAACAACATAAGTTTTTTAATAATAATTCGGTATGCCCCACTTGCACTCAAACAATTGAAGAAGATTTTAGGTTAAATAAAGTTAATGAATCTGAAACCAAAGCAAAGGAACTTCAGCAAGGTTATAATGAATTAAAAGAAGCAATTCAACAAGAGGAAAAAAGAGAACGTGAATTCAATGTCGTCTCAAAAGAAATCAATTCTTTAAACAATGAAATTTCTAACAATAATGTTAAAATTTCCCAACTTAATAAACAGTCAAGAGACCTGGGACAGGAAATTCAAGACATTGCCAACAAAATTAAAAATAGAAATGTTGAAAGAGAAGCATTAACTGAACTAGAACAATCTTTGAATTTGATTGAAATTGAAAAAGCAAATGAAAAAGAAAATATAACTTACTATGATTTTGCTAATTTTTTAATGAAAGATGGTGGTATTAAAAGTAAAATCATAAAACAATATTTGCCATTGATGAATAAGCAGATTAATAAGTATCTGCAGATGATGGATTTTTATATTAATTTTACTTTAGATGAAGAATTTAAAGAAAATATTAAATCTCCTATTCACGAAGACTTTACATATGAAAGTTTTAGTGAAGGTGAAAAAATGAGAATTAATCTTGCAATTCTGTTTACTTGGAGAGAAATTGCAAGAATGAAAAATTCAGTCAATACCAATCTTCTTATTTTGGATGAAGTTTTTGATAGTTCTTTGGATTTTATGGGAACAGATTATTTTACAAGAATTATTAAATATGTGATAAAAGATACTAATATATTTGTGATTTCACATAAGACAGACGAATTGATTGATAAGTTTGATAGAGTTATTAAATTTGAAAAGATCAAAGGATTTAGTAAAATGGTTGACTGACCTTTGGTTTTTTGGTATGATTGGTAAAAGTTGCTATGACTTTCTTTACTATGCTTGGACCTGAGGACGAAAAAAATTTCAATCAGTTTACAATGAAACTCGCAAAATCCCCTGTGAATATGCCTGAAAAAACAAATGCTAATGGTTTCTGGAAATACAACGAAGATAAAATCCTGAAACAACTTGAACAATATATTGCTGGTACTTATAGTCAGCATTATGTTGATAGGACTGGTGGTGGAACAGAACAGACCCTTGATAAGATTAAACACAATCGTCGTGAAGGATTTTGTGCTGGAAACATCACCAAGTATACTGACCGATATGATACTAAAGGAACTCCTCGTGCTGACTTGTTTAAAGTTTTGCACTATACTATTCTTTTGATCAATCATCTCAATCTCGTTGAAAATAAGTGAAAATTAAACCCCAAACTATGAAACTTTCTGAATCTACTATTACTATTCTAAAAAACTTTTCTTCAATCAATCAGTCGATTCTGGTTAAGGAGGGTTCCAAACTTCGCACAATTTCTGTGATGAAGAACATTCTTGCGGAAGCAGAAATTAAGGAAGAATTCCCAAAAAACTTTGCGATTTATGACCTTAACCAATTTCTAAATGGATTGGGACTACACCAAGACCCTGATCTTGACTTTGGAAATGATTCGCACGTTATTATTCGTGAAGGAAAACGTCGAGTAAAATATTTCTTTGCTGACCCAGAAGTGATTGTTTCTCCACCAGATAAAGAAATTACACTTCCATCTAGTGATGTTTGTTTTCAACTAGAGCATTCGCAACTTGATAAACTAATTAAAGCATCATCAGTTTATCAACTCCCAGATCTTTCTGCTGTTGGTGAAGCAGGTGTAATCCGTTTGGTTGTTCGTGATAAGAAGAATGATACTTCCAACGAGTACTCTATTGTAGTTGGTGAGACTGATAAAGAGTTCATCTTTAACTTCAAGGTAGAAAATATCAAGATTATTCCTGGTTCTTATGATGTAGTTGTGTCAGAAAAACTTCTGTCTAAATTCACAAATGAACGTTATAATTTGACTTATTATATTGCTTTGGAACCTGACTCCAATTTTTCCTGATTTTTAATTTTATATTATGAATATTTTTGTCGTCGATGAATGTCCTGTAATTTCTGCTGCGGCACTTCCTGACAAACACGTAGTGAAAATGCCCCTGGAAACCTGCCAAATGGTCTCCGTCATTTTTTCCAAGTGGTACTATGATTGGGGATACATTCCCAAGAAAGACGGTCTTCCATATAGCACAGAAAAGGGTGCCTTCCGCAATCATCCTTGTACTCAATGGGCAGCAAAATCCCACGAGAACCTTGCTTGGTTGATTCGGCACGGATTTGCTCTTTGTAATGAGTATCGGCATCGTTATGAAAAAGAACACTCTTGTATGAAAAGTCTTGAAGTTGCAGAGAATATCTTTGCTACTAAAAGTGGAAAAGAAATTTCCATCTACAAAAATGTGGTAGAATTTACGAGGGCAATGCCTGATGAGTATAAATTTGACACAAGCATTGACACTTTTACTGCTTACAAGATGTATATCGCATCCAAACCTTGGGTAAAGGACAACTATCTTCGTATTCCTCAGAGGCGTCCAGAATGGATATGAAAGCACTAAGGGTTGAAGTAAAAACAACGGTAAATATTCTCGTTGATGACGATGAAGATTACTGGGAAATAAAACAGAATGCGTTACACGCAATTCACGACAAAATCCACTTTCTTGAAAAGGATTCTTTTTATATAAATTATGATTGACGAAAACAAAATCAGTTTCACTAATGTTGAAAGTGTTATATTTCATATAAACCAAGAAACTCAAGGATATACTAAAAAGGGTTCTTTGGATATTACTTTATTTTGGGGAGGGGGATATCACAGATCTTTTTACATTTCCGCAAAGGGGAATGAATTAGTAATTCGTGAGGGGATGGGATATTGTCCCTACATTCCAGAAATATCTCTCCCTAAGGATAAACAAATTTTTGAATCAAAAGTAGGTTATAAAAAGAGACTAAATTATGACAAGTGAATGTAATGGAAGACTATTTTTTTCATCCTTCAAAAGAGTTGGACTCTTATCTTTATTCTATTTTTTTGGAATATGCTTCTGCTGAAGAATTAGAACGAGATACTCTACATATCCAAACAAATTGGCAGTTGGCAAAGCATTTTGATGATAATTGCAAAGAGTATAATGTTTGGTTTGTTGATGGGGTAGCAGTTACAAAACAACCAACCATTGTTGATAAAAAAATGATTAGACGGTATTATGATTGGGCAAATCCAAATAACCCTTTAAACGGGGCAATTATTCAACCAAATATTGAGGTATAATTAAATTATGACAAAAACACTAAGTAAAGAAGATTGGACTAAAATTACATCTTCTTTTGATATTATGAATCAAAAATTTCCATATGCCTTTGATGCAGAAGATGTTCCTACTTATAAACACACTTCAATCAAAGGAGTAAAAGAACAACTTCAAGAAGGATCAGTTGGTGGAGTTATTTTTTATATAGATTACCTGACTTTAGGTACAACTCCTAAAGTCAGTAAATGTAAAATCATTGAAGAATAAATTTTTGAGAAACTAAATTATGCGTGAAAATTTTTTGTGGGTGGAGAAATACCGTCCAAAGACAATTGAAGATTGTATTTTGCCTGATAATATCAAGAAGTCTTTTAAGGACTTTCTAAACAAGGGTGAAATTCCAAATTTGCTTCTTGCTGGACCTCCAGGAGTTGGTAAGACCACAGTAGCAAAGGCACTATGTAATGAGTTGGGAGTAGATTTTTATGTTATCAATGGATCTGATGAAGGACGATTTCTGGACACGGTACGGAACCAAGCAAAGAACTTTGCTTCGACCGTCTCACTTCAAGAAACTGGTAAACACAAAGTCATCATCATTGATGAGGCAGATAACACAGGAAACGACGTTCAACTCCTTTTACGGGCTAATATTGAGACGTTTTATAACAACTGTAGATTTATCTTCACCTGTAATTACAAAAACAAAATCATTGAACCTCTCCACTCCCGATGTGCAGTTGTTGAGTTCAGCATCAAGGGAAGAGAAAAGGCCCAGTTGGCAGGATCCTTCTTCAAGCGTTTACAAAACATCTTGGATGAAGAGAGCATCAAATATGATCCGAAAGTACTTGCCCAACTGATAAATTCTCATTTTCCTGATTGGAGGAGAGTTCTAAATGAGTGCCAAAGGTACTCTGTTGGTGGTGAAATAGATAGTGGAATTCTTGCGTCTTTTTCTGATGTTGCTGTAAATGACCTTATTACTCATCTCAAAACTAAAAACTTTTCTGAAGTCCGAAAGTGGGTGGTCTCCAACTTAGACAACGATCCTGGTGTTGTTCTTCGTAGGGTGTATGATGCCTGCTATGATTGTCTTTCACCCCAAACTATACCTGCTGCCGTTCTTATTGTTGCTAAGTATCAATATCAAATTGCGTTTGTGGCTGACCAAGAAATTAACCTTCTAGCAGCATTAACAGAAATTATGTGTGAGTGCAGTTTCAAATGAGACCTGAAACTAGAGAAGCAATGGAAATGCTTTTTAATGCTAAGTGGAATCTTCCAAAAGCAGCAGAATATTGTAATCTTACTAATAAAGAATGTAAGATTGTTTTTAACGAGTATTGTAATTTTCATCCTAAAACTTATACGAATGAAAATTGAATTGAAGGATTGGTTGAACTCGATCAATCAAAATAAAAAGAATATTATGGATGAAGACCCATCATCTATAAAGGAGTATGCTCCTTATATTATTAACAGATGTTTGTCGGGACATATTGATTGTTTGATGTATGCAAATGAGATGAATAAGTTTTCCTCATTAGATAAGAAACTTCAATATGATTTTTTTATAAATATAATCAGGAAAAAGAAGAGATTCTCTCCTTGGTTAAAACAAGAAAAAATTAAAGACCTTGAAATAGTCAAATCTTACTATGGTTATAGTAATGAGAAGGCAAAGCAAGCTTTGAGAATTTTAACAAAAAAACAACTCGATTTTATAAAATCAAAACTTGAAACTGGAGGAACAAAATGATTACTGAACCTGAAGTAAAATGGTCTCCTGACCAAATGATTGAAGTGTCTTTGAATGAACCTGATGATTTTCTTAAAGTTCGTGAAACTTTAACTCGCATTGGAGTTGCTTCACGAAAAGAAAAAAAGATTTATCAGTCTTGCCATATTCTACATAAACAGGGAAGATATTTTATTGTTCATTTTAAAGAATTGTTTGCACTTGATGGCAAACACGCAAATCTTACTGTGAATGATGTGCAACGTAGAAATCGTATTGTACAACTACTTTCTGATTGGGGACTAATAACTGTTATTTTTCCAGAAAAAGTTACTGATATTGCACCACTTAATCAGATCAAAGTTTTATCTTATAAAGATAAAGATGAATGGGAACTTGAAACCAAGTATAATATTGGTAAGAAAAAAGTTAAATCAGAAGAGGAAACCGAATAATAAAGTAGGGAGTTCAACACTCCCTTTTTTTGTAAAAGTGTTATAATTATATACAGACGCCTTCGGGGTCTACAAAACACAAACTCGCTTTAAAAAGGAGCTACCATAATGACTAACCTTGCAACTTCTAGGTTTACATCTGCGGATCTTCCTGCCCTAATGGATAGGATTACTCGCAATAGTATTGGAATGGACGAATATTTTGATCGTCTATTCAATCTTCACGAAACTACAAATAACTATCCACCCTACAATCTAATTCAGGTAAATAATGTAGAGTCTCATTTAGAGATTGCACTTGCAGGATTTAAGAGAGGAGAAGTAAATGTCTTCACAGAGTATGGAAAACTTTTTGTCGAAGGGCAAAAATCAGATACAGAATCGGATAGGACGTTTATCCACAAGGGTCTGGCTCAACGAAGTTTCAAAAGGGCATGGACTCTCTCCGACGACACAGAAGTCCGAGAAGTCACCTTTGAAGACGGACTACTTACCATTCGACTAGGAAAGATTGTTCCAGAACACCACAGCAGAAAAGAGTATCTATAAATACTTCTGAATATCGTTGCCGCAGGGAGGTAACTGGCAAAATCCAGTTGACACCTCCCTTTTTTATGCTATAATAATTAAAGGTATGAATGAATTATGACTATTAAACTAGCACTTTTAAAATCTGGCGAAGAAGTTATTTCTGATATTAAAGAATTTAGAGATCCTGATGATAATTTAGTATCTTATCTTTTTAAAAGTCCACATTACGTTAAATTATCTTCTTCTCAAGTATTAGTTGAAGGAGTGGAGCAGACAAAATATAATGCATCATTTTATAAATGGATGGCACTATCAAAAGATAATGATATTGTTGTTAATTATGATTGGGTAGTTTGTATTGTTGAACCAATTGATGAAATTAAAAAATCTTATGAGGAGAAATTGAATGGAACAGGAACAGGAAATGGCGGAAATGGAATCGGAGATTCTGACGCAAGTAATAGTCTTACTGAATCAGTCAATTTTGATCAGCAAAATTCAGGAAGTATTGGCTGATATTGGTCAGCCAGACTGTAGACTTATTTCCCCATATGAAGTTGTGACCAATGAATCTGGGGAAAAAACTTTGGTAAAGTGGTTAAACAATATTACCAATGATGTTGAAATTATGATTAGCTCAGATAAGATTTTGACTCTTGCTGAACCAAGTGGAAAATTACTTGATGATTATATAGAAGTTACAAAATGAGATTTTATACCAACGTCTATGAAAAATTTAATAAAATGTTGGTTCGTGGTTATGAAGACGGTAGGTATTTTCAGTCAGAGGAAGAGTTTCAACCAACTCTATATGTGACTTCAAAAAAACAAAGTAAGTATAAAACTCTTGATGGGTTGAGTGTTGAACCAATTCAACCTGGAAAGATTTCTGATTGTAAGGAGTTTTTAAAGAAATATGAAAATGTAGAAGGATTTGCTGTTTATGGTAATGATAATTACAAAGCACAATATATTTCACAAACATATCCAGAAGATGAAATTAAATTTGATATTAAGAAAATTCGTCTCGTAACAATCGATATTGAGGTTGCATCAGAAAATGGATTCCCAAATGTATTTGATTGTGCTGAAGAACTTCTAGCAATCACATTACAAAATTATGCAACAAAGCATATTATTTGTTTTGCATCTCGTCCTTATATCAATACTCGTAAGGATGTTGTGTATGTTGAATGTAGGGATGAAATTGATTTGATTAAACACTTTCTCACATTTTGGGAAAGGGAAACTCCTGATGTGATTACAGGTTGGAACTGTGAGTTGTATGATATTCCTTACATTGCTGGAAGAATTGATAGAATTCTCGGTGAAAAGGAAGCACGTCGTCTTTCTCCTTGGGGAAATATTCGTAGAAAAGAACTTGTAATTAAAGGAAGAGAACAAATCTCTTATGAAGTTGCTGGGGTTTCAATTATTGATTATCTTGACCTTTATAAGAAGTTTACTTATAAGGCACAGGAATCTTATCGTCTAGACCATATTGCAAATGTAGAATTAGGTCAAAAGAAATTAGACCACTCTGAGTTTGAGACCTTTAAGGATTTTTATACAAAAGATTGGCAGAAGTTTATTGATTATAATATTCGAGACGTAGAACTTGTAGACCAATTGGAAGACAAGATGAAACTCATCGAATTGTGTTTTACGATGGCTTATGACGCAAAAATAAATTTTAATGATGTGTTCTTTCAGGTAAGAACTTGGGATGCAATCATTTATAATTACTTAAAGAAAAGGAATATTGTTATTCCTCCTAAAGATCGTTCGGAAAAGAGTGATAAATTTGCTGGTGCTTATGTTAAGGAACCAATTCCTGGAAAGTATGATTGGGTTGTCTCTTTTGACCTTAACTCGTTGTATCCTCATTTGATTATGCAATATAACATCTCTCCAGAAACTCTTCTGGATGAGAGACATCCAAGTGCAACTGTTGATAAAATTTTACAACGACAAGTTGATCTTAAAAAATATAGTGATTATGCTGTATGTCCGAATGGTGCAATGTATCGTAAAGACGTTCGTGGTTTTCTTCCAGAACTAATGGAGAAAATGTATAATGACCGTGTAATCTTCAAGAAAAAGATGTTGGAGGCAAAACAGCAATACGAAAAAACGAAGACGAAAGAATTGGAAAGAGAAATTTCTAGATGCAACAATATCCAAATGGCAAAAAAGATTTCTCTGAATAGTGCTTATGGTGCTATTGGAAATCAGTATTTCAGGTATTATAAACTAGCAAATGCTGAAGCAATCACAATGTCTGGACAAGTTTCTATTCGTTGGATTGAACGTAAAATGAATTCATACCTAAACAAAATTCTTAAAACAAATGATGTTGATTATGTTATTGCTTCTGATACTGATTCTATCTACCTTAATATGGGTCCTTTTGTCGAGACTGTATACAAAGGAAGAGAAAAAACTACTGAGGAAATTGTTGGGTTCCTTGATAAGGTCTGTGCGATGGAATTTGAAAAATATATTGAGAGTTCTTACCAAGAATTGGCGGACTATGTGAATGCATATGACCAAAAGATGCAGATGAAACGGGAGAATATTGCCGACCGTGGAATCTGGACTGCCAAGAAACGTTATATCTTGAATGTTTGGGATAGTGAAGGTGTTAGATATGATGAACCTAAATTGAAAATTATGGGATTGGAAGCAGTTAAGTCTTCTACTCCTGCACCTTGTCGTCAAAAGATTAAGGATGCTCTTAAAATTGTGATGACTAAAACGGAAGACGAAATGATTTCCTTTATAGATAATTTCCGTAAAGCATTTAATGAACTTCCCCCAGAAGAAATTTCATTTCCACGTTCAATTAATGACGTAGATAAACATAAATCTCCATCGACTCTTTATAGTAAAGGAACTCCCATTCACGCAAGAGGAGCAATTCTTTATAATCATCTAATTAAAGAAAAGAAGTTAGATAAGAAGTATGCAAAGATTCAAAATGGTGAGAAGATTAAATTTTGTTATTTGAAACTTCCAAATCCAATTCGTGAGAATGTTATTTCTTATATTCAAGAATTTCCAAAGGAATTTGGACTAGACAAATACATTGATTATGACTTACAATTCAGTAAAGCATTTTTAGAACCAATGAAAGTAATTTTGGATGCAATTAACTGGAAAGTAGAAAAAACTGTAAACTTAGAATCATTTTTTAACTAATGGACTTTTTAAAAGATATTGTAAAAGAAATCGGTGGAGAATACACACAACTTGCATCAGATATTGACGAGACTGAAACTTATGTGGACACGGGTTCGTACATATTTAATGCTCTTGTCAGTGGGAGTATATTTGGTGGTGTATCTGGCAATAAAATTACTGCAATCGCAGGTGAAAGTTCTACTGGAAAAACTTTCTTTAGTTTGGCAGTGGTCAAAAATTTTCTTGATAATAATCCTACTGGATACTGTCTGTATTTTGATACTGAAGCTGCAATCACCAGATCCTTATTGGAAAGCAGAGGCATTGACACAACTAGAGTCGTGGTGGTCAATGTTGTTACAGTTGAAGAGTTTCGTGGTAAGGCACTAAAGGCAGTTGATCTTTACATGAAGAAACCAGAAGCAGAGCGCAATCCTTGTATGTTTGTTCTAGATTCTCTTGGTATGCTTTCAACCAGTAAAGAGATTAATGATGCTCTAAATGATAAAGAAGTTAGGGATATGACTAAATCCCAACTCATTAAGGGTGCATTTCGTATGCTTACACTGAAACTTGGTCAAGCAAACATTCCAATGATTGTAACCAATCACACCTACGATGTTATCGGTGCTTATGTTCCTACTAAAGAGATGGGAGGTGGTTGCTTGGTTTCTGGAACCAAGATACAAACAGTAAAAGGTTCTGTTCCTATTGAATATATTCAAGTTGGAGACAAAGTAAGAACTATGTTTGGATACTCTTATGTTACTGATACTTTTTGTTTTAATGACAAAGAAGTATTTGAGATGGAACTAGAGGATGGGGAAATTGTTAAGTGTAGTGCAGATCATAAATTTTTAGTGGATACTGAAAAGGGTTATGAATGGAAAAAAGTAATTGATCTTTTACCTGGAGATACAATCAAATGCATTCCAACAATTTCAATATAAAAATAGGTTCTTGTATAAATAGTAATACTTAAGACCAGAACCTAATGTTTATAATAAACAAATATACAAGTTGCTATTTTCGTATTATAGAAAGAGCAAAGGAAAGAGAAATCAATGACATCACAGAAAAACACCATATCATTCCCAAATCATTTGGAGGTAAAAATACAAAAGATAATTTAGTAAATTTAACCCCAAGAGAACATTTCATCTGTCATCATTTATTATTAAAGATGGTTGAGGGTGAGTATAAGAAAAAAATGTGCTATGCTTTTTATCGTATGTGTTCTATTAATGGTAATGGAGTTAGGTGTAAGAATTTAAATTCTTATGATAGAATAAGGAGAAATTATTCTCATTTAACTTCAGGTGAGAATAACCCCTTCTATGGGAAAGGGCATTATGGACAAAATAATCCAATGTTTAATCCTGGGGTTCGTGAGAAACATAGACAAATTGTTTCTTCTCCAGAACACAGAAAACTGATGAGTGAAAAGATGAGTGGAGAATCCAATCCATTCTTCAACAAAAAACACTCAGAACAAACAAAAAAATTTCTTTCGGAACTGGCATCCGAAAGAATAGGGGAGAAGTCTCCTCGTTATGGAAAAAAACACAGGCAGGTTGTCTGTGAGCATTGTCAGAAACAAATAACATACCCAATGTATAAGAGGTGGCATGGATCGAATTGTAAAGTCTATCAAAAAAGTTGAAACAGAAAAAGTATATGATATTACGGTTGAGGGGGAACATCATTACATACTTCATGGTGGTATTGTCTCTCACAACTCTGGTCTTAAGTATGCTGCTTCCACTATTATTCATCTATCTAAGAAAAAAGAGAAGGATGGAACGGAAGTCATTGGAAACATTATCAAGGCAAAGACTGCTAAGTCACGTTTAAGTAAAGAGAATCAGGACGTTGAAATTCGTTTGTTCTATGATGAACGTGGTCTTGATAGGTATTATGGTTTGCTTGAGTTGGGTGAACTTGGTGGAATCTGGAAGAATGTTGCAGGTAGGTACGAAATGGATGGTAAGAAAATTTATGCAAAACAAATTCTTGCAGAACCAGAAAAGTATTTTACTCCAGAAGTAATGCAAGCACTTGACGAAATCGCAAGAAAAGAGTTTAGTTATGGTGTATGAAAAATATTCGCATCATAAAAACTGGTGTTGATGTATCCAAGATACTAGAACAACTCCAACAATACCCAGAAGATTGGGGATCTCAAAAAAGAATTGAAGGAACCGAACAGTTAGATCCAAAAAAATATACTACAACTGTTGATGTTCTTCAATTAATAATGGGTGGAATAGAAAAAGAAGGACAGTATGTTGGTAATACTGAAATTTGTATTCAAACACCTGCATATGAAAAGCACACAGAAATTCTAAAATTCTTAAAAACATATTTTAAGAAAATACGTCGTTGTGCTTTTCTTTCTTTACCTGTTGGTGAAATTGTTGGAACTCATATTGATGAAGGAACTTATTATCTTACGAAAGATAGATACCACCTTTCCATTCAGGGAAAATACAAGTATACTGTTGGGGATGAAACTATGATTGTTGAACCCGGAACTTTTTTCTGGTTTAACAATAAACTTCCCCATAGTGCTGAAAATATTGGTGATGAAGTTAGAATTACTTTTGTATTCGATGCTCCTCACCACAAACGAAATCCATAGTTAGAGGAGTGATGGAAAAAGTCGAAACTACTATTTTGAGAAATTTACTTTTCAATAATGATTATTGTAGAAAAGTATTACCTTTTATTAAAAATGAATATTTTGAAAACCTTCACGAGAAAGTAGTTTTTGAAGAGATTTGTAAATTTATTGTTGCTTATGAACAACTCGCAACAAAAGAAGTTCTTTTAATTGAAACAGAAAAAAGAACTGATATTACAGAAGATACTTACAAAATTATTTGTGATTATATTTCTAAACTTGATGATGCACCAGCAGATAAGCAATGGTTGGTAGATACTACGGAAAAGTGGTGTAAAGACCGAGCAATCTATCTTGCTCTTATGGAAAGTATTAAAATTGCTGACGGACAAGATGAAAAGAAGTCCAGAGATTCCATTCCAACAATTTTACAAGAAGCACTTGCTATTGGATTTGATAGCCACATTGGGCACGATTACCTAAAAGATTACCAAGAACGATATGACTCTTATCACAGAAAAGAAGACAAAATCCCATTTGATTTGGAATATTTTAACAAAATTACCAAAGGGGGTATTCCTAATAAGACCCTCAATATTGCCTTAGCTGGAACTGGAGTTGGGAAAAGTTTGTTTATGTGTCATTTTGCTGCATCAGTTCTTCTTCAAGGAAAAAATGTTTTATACATTACGCTTGAAATGGCAGAGGAGAAAATTGCTGAACGAATTGACGCAAATCTTTTGAATGTAAATATCAAAGATATTGAAACATTACCAAAAATGATGTTTGATACAAAAGTAAATAATATTGCGAAGAAGACACAAGGAACTTTGATTATTAAAGAATATCCAACTGCTTCCGCACACGCAGGACACTTTAGGGCACTTTTAAATGAACTCTCTCTTAAGAAATCATTTAAACCTGATATTATTTTCATTGACTACCTTAATATTTGTGGGTCCTCAAGGTATAAGAGTAATTTTTCAGTCAATTCTTACTCTTATGTTAAAGCAATTGCGGAAGAACTTCGTGGTCTTGCAGTTGAAGCAAATGTTCCTATCGTTAGTGCTACACAAACGACAAGAAGCGGTTTTGGATCATCTGATCCAGAATTAACTGATACTAGTGAATCCTTTGGTCTTCCTGCTACTGCTGACCTTATGTTTGCCCTTATTAGCACGGAAGAGTTAGAAGGGTTGGGTCAGATTATGGTGAAACAATTGAAGAATAGATATAATGACCCAACAATGAATAAAAGATTTGTAGTTGGGATTGATAGAGCAAAAATGCGTCTTTATGATGTAGAACAAAGTGCTCAAAAAGATATACTTGACTCTGGACAAGAGGAAGAGTATACTTATGAAGAAAACAAAAAAACAGACAAATTCTCAGGATTTAAATTTTAAACAATATGACACAACGAATTGATTTTAATAAGTATCAAAACTTTGTAGATGCAGTAACATCTGATGCTTCTAAAGATTTTGTAGCACTTACTGATCGTCTAGTTGCTCTAGATGAAAAGGGCGCAAACATTGAGCGTCTTTTGACTGCTGGTGTTGGCATTAATGCTGAAGGCGGAGAGTTTCTAGAAATTGTAAAGAAACTGATTTTCCAAGGTAAGTCTTGGAATGATGAAAATCGTACTCACCTAATTAAGGAACTTGGTGATATTATGTGGTATGTTGCCCAAGCTTGTATTGCTCTTGAAGTTTCTTTTGATGAAGTGATTCAAACGAATATTGATAAACTAATGAAGCGTTATCCAGATGGGTTTTTTGATGCATATTATAGTGAAAATCGTGAAGTGGGAGACATCTAATGACAAAAACAGTATCTATTAAAATTGATGTTCGTGCTGCAGCAGCAGTTCGTCAAATCTTGTTTGATGCACAAAAAGGATATACTTATGATGAGGGTTCTGTTCCTCCTCGTATTGTTGATATTCGTAGTGTGATTGCAGATATTGATTTAAAAATTGAAGAACAAATAAAAGAATAAATTGATCCCCTCTTTCTAAATATAAGAAAGAGGGGATTTTTATATGCTTACGGAAAAGCAGAAAGAACTAATTCGGAGGATGGAGTCTGCTGGAAAAAAGTTAGAAGAAACTGGACTTCCAGAAAAAACTGATATTATAAGTGGAAATGCGGCAAAAACTTTGAACTCTACCATTGTAGAACTTTTTCCTTGTATTGCATTTTTGGAAAATATAGATGAAACTGACCCAATAAAATTTTATCAAAAAATAACAGAAAAAAATAATTCACAAATTGGATGTTATATAAACAATATTGATGCAGCAAATGCAGAAAAATATATTAAACAAGCTCCAAAATCTGCTTTGTTTGGAGAAAAAATTAAAAATGCTATGGCTATATTGAAATATATTAGAAAAAAAAATAATGAAAAAACAATTTCAAAAGTTTATTGGTCTTATAGATTAAAACCAAACGACATAGAAGCAAATCATCCAGCAGATATTTTTATTAAGTATTCTGATGGTACAAAAGTGGGAATATCTATAAAAACTGGACAAGAAAAAACAAAGGAACCACTTCTTAATACTTTTGTCAAACCAGTTTTGGAATATTTTGAAAAATCCATTGCAGAGTGGAATGTTGAGTCATATAATAAATTTTATTCCAAAATAGTGGGAATTGGACCATTTTCAGAATATGGAAAATCAAATATGATAAATTTTCTTGGTGGATATGAAAAAAAAAATAGAAAAGAATATAATAAAATTTATGATGAACAATTAGAATGGATTAGATCTAAAATTATTAATTTACTCAAAGAAGATACTGAAAAAACAAAAAAATTCATTTTGGAAAAAATTGCCCCATCATATTCTTCTGCACCATTGATACTAATAAAAGCAATTGGAAATGATTATCAAAAATTATCAACAATTGATATTGTTAGAGAATCTATTCAAACTTCAAAAAAAATAGGAGGGATTACAATAAAAGAATCAACAAAATCAAAACAAGATTTTCATATTGAATTGAAAACAGAAAACAATAAAACGACAAAACTTTTATTTTCTATAAGAACAAATAAATCAGGAAATAATCACAAACTTGGACAGTTTGTAAACCTTGCATTCAAATTTAATGGAATTGATTGACTGATAAATAACTAAAAATCCTGTGTAGATGAAAAGTTTTTCCCAATTTATTAAAGAAGCAGTAGAAACACTTGCGTCTACTGAAGCAAAGAATCGTGGTCTTAAAGGAAATGGTCATGGTGACTGGTATGATAATCAGGGAAATTTTATAGCAAAAACCGTAGGCGGAAAGTTAAAATATTTCGGTCAAGGTGGTGCTGATGCTCAACAACAAGCAGAACCACAACAACAAGCAGCAACACAACAGAAACAAACGGCAGAACCACAACAAGCAGCACAGCAACAACAAACAGAACCAGAACAAACTAATGGTGTTGCGATTGTAATTGGAAGATTTAATCCTCCATCTAAAAATCACGGAGCATTATTGAAAGCAGGATTTGCTCAAGCGAGAAGAAGAGGATTTGAGTACCGTATCTATCCAAGTCGTATTCAGGATGATAATACAAATCCATTGAATCCAAAATTAAAAATTTCTTATATGAAATCAATGTTTCCAGATTATGCTGATTATATTGTAGATAGTCAAGATTCAAAATCTATTTTTGATGTATTGGCATCTTTATATGAAGATGGATATACTGATGTTGTAATTGTTGCTGGACAGGATAGACTTGGTGAATTCCAAAGTCTTGTCCATAAGGGTGATGGTCAATCATATCAATTCAATAATATTGAAGTAGTTACGTCTGGAGTAAAAGATCCTGATAGTGAAGTAGAAACTGCTGGTTCTTCTGCTTTGATGAGAGCTGCTGCAGCAATTGGAAATTTTGATAGATTCTCCACTGGACTTCCACCAACAATGAAGAAAAGTGAACAGAAAGAAATGTTTAATACTATTCGTAGATCTATGAGTGTTCAAGAAGATACTGAAATATGGAGAATTGCTCCAGAATTAGATTATGAAGGATTGAGATGGAATTATAAAAATAAAGGTCTTTATGAAGTTGGTAATTTAATTGAAAATTTGAATAGCGGATTAGTTGGTAAAGTGATTCGTCGTGGAACAAATTATTTGATTTGTGTTACTGAAGATGGGATAATGTTTAAGAATTGGTTGAAAGATGTTCGTGAAGTATATGAGATTGGAACTGATGAATATAGAGCACACGTTCAGGGAGAAACTCCAGAGCAAGAAGTTAAATCATATACTAATGTGAGAATTAAACCTACGGTGCCAAAAAAATCTATAAATATCAATAGAAAAAGAAGTATCTAGGTAAAATGAGAACTTGGAAAGAAATTATAAAAGAAGCAACTGCCGCTGAAATTAGAAGAGCAGGAGAAGCAGCACTTCGTGACGAAAAAACGAAAAATAGAAAAATAAGTGCGGTTGAAAAGGCGAAAAAAAGACAGGAATATATAGATTTGGCAAAACAAAGAGAAGACCGAAAGGCGGCTTATTTTGATTGGGTAAAGGGTAATGCTGAACAAAACAAAAAAGACCGAATTGAAAAATTAAGACAAACAGGAGTTCAAAAGAACGTAGATAAAGCAAAGGCATCTATTTCTGGAATTAAAACTCAACAAATTAGTGATAAAGAAGGAGACGCTACTGCATACTCAAAAGCAATTGGGAATGTGGGTTCTGCTGCTGCCGGAGTTGGTGGTGCTATTGTTTATGGTGTAAAAGCAGGATTAGCAAAAAGAAAAGCAGACGCAGCAAGAAAGGCAGAAGCACAAACCCCAGACAAACCAAATATTCCAGAAAAGAAACCCAGAACAGGTGGAATTTTAGGCGGAAGACCTCCTGCTCCTAAACCAGCAACTCCTGGAACTGGTGCTCCAAGTTCAGTATCTGCACCAAAACCAACTACGCCAACTGCACCAGCAACTAGACCTTTTGGTCCTTCTGGACCTACTGGACCAGCAGCAATGAAACCCAAAGGACCTACTGGACCTACTGGACCTACTGGACCAGCAGCAATGAAACCCAAAGGACCTACTGGACCAGCAGCAATGAAACCCAAAGGACCCAAAGGACCCAAAGGACCCAAAGGACCTGGAGGAATGAGAACAGAAGAATATTCTAATTGGAGAGAAGAATTTCTTTATGAAGTTGAAACTGAAAAAACAAATACCAAAGGAAAAAAGAAAGATATTGTTGATGTGATGAAAGGTAAAAATAAAATTGATCTCAATCCAAACGAAGGACAGGTAAAAGAATCAATTGATCTAACAGATACTTCTCAAAAACAACAAATTCAACAACAACAAGTTCAAACAAGAAATCAGACGATGTTTCAAAAGAAGCAACAGTCACTTCAACAAAAATTTCAACAAATTTCAAACCAAAAACTTTCATTAACAAAACAAGGAAAACTTGCTCTTCCTGGTACTCACGCAGAAGCATATGATGACGAAACATTTCGCCAACACTCTCGTGAAACTTTTGTTACGCATAAACCAAGTTCAACAAGAGCAAAAACATTAAAAGTTCTTGAAAAAATGAAAGAATTAAATAAGGACGTAAAAGTAAAAAAGAAAAAAAAAATTAAGTTAAAGGAAGAAGGTCCTGTATTGTCTGTTGGAAGAGGTGAAAAACTTTCAGTAGAAAGGGGTGGTGGACTTACTCAAAAAGGTAGGGATAAATACAATCGTGCAACTGGTTCAAATCTTCAAGCACCAGTAACTGGTGATGTAAAACCAGGAAGTAAAGCAGCACAACGCCGTAAGAATTTTTGCTCTCGTAGTAGAAGTTGGAAAGGCGAAAGAGGATTAGCAGCAAGAAGACGTTGGAAGTGTTAGAATGAATGAACTATCAGAACTTTTTAGATTAGTAGCACAAGAAAAAAAACAAAAACGAGAAGAATACGAATCTTTGGTCGGTGACTTGGGATTGGATTCTGTTTTTGAAGAAGTTTCTATTCTTAAAACTAAAAGTAAAATAAAAAATAAAAAGGGATATAAGGCACTCAAAGTATTTGAGGACTTGTTGTCTTCCAAAGAGATGGAACCAAATATTGAAGAAGAAATTGAAGAAATTTTTGAAGTAGTAGAAGAACTTCAAGAAGAACTTGAAGAACCAAAATACCCAACATTGATGGAGAGATCATTAGGTCTTCTTGCAGAACCATCAAATGCAAAAGTTCAAAAAGATCCACTAACTCCATTAGACCAAAAGTTCGCAACACTTGAAGATTTAGAAAAGCATTATAAACTCTTTCTTTCTCGCATTCAACAACAACTCTCCACATTAGGTGGTGGTGGTGAAACAAAATTTAGATACCTGGATGATGTTGTTGGACTTGCAACGAATTCTGCTGCTTATGATGGTAAAGTTCTGTCCTGGAATTCAACAACAAACAAAGCAGAATTTGTATTAGTTGGTGATTTAGATGCTGATACTCTGGATACAGTCACGGATCGTGGAAATACAACCACGAATGGTATTGGAGTTTCGTTTGTAAATCTTCCAGTTGGTTCTGTAATTTCTGGAGTATCTTCAATTGTTGCAAATATTACAAGAGCAAATTTAAGTTCAGTTCTTGAATATGGTCCATATTCCAATCTTGGTATTGGTAGTTATGGATTAACATATGGTATTACTGGTGTTAATTATGCAGTTTATGAACTCCAAGTAGCTCCATCACCCACACTTCAAATAGGTGATATTATTGCTGGTGCAGGTATTTCAGTTGGAAGTGCAATTATTGGTATTGGTACTGGTGCATACAATAAAGTTATTATTACCGATAAGACTTTCCCCGTAGGTGCAGGTGTATCTCCTATACCATACGATACAATCATCAATTTTGCTCGTGCAGTTGTTAATCCTGGTTTATCAATTGCAACTCAAGATTTTACTGATATTACCTTAAATGCTGGTGCTGGTGGTAATATTGTTAATCACTCGGATATTCTTCCATATACAACGAATGTTTGGTCGTTAGGTTCACCAGCAAGAAGATTTAAAGAAGTCTGGTTTGGAACTGGAACGATTTATGTACAGGACGAAACATTAGGAAACGACCAAGCACTTGGAGCAAAGGATGGTAATTTCTACATCAAAGGTGGTGCTGGTTTAGAAGTTGGTGAATGGGTATTCCGAGATAATGATATAAAAATTAAAGATAGTACTCGTGATGTTTATTTTGGTTCTCTTGGTGCAACTGCGGATGTTGTATTCAATCGTTCAATAAAAATTCAAGACAGTAGTAATAGAACGGCATATTATACTGACCGCACAGGTCGCACTCAATATTATCCTCCAACTATTCCTGCAGGTGATATTGGTGGAGTAAGTATCATTGGTTCAGCAGGTGGAGCATATCAACCAGTTATAAATGCTGGTGGAATGCTTCATATTACTGGTAATGATAATGCAGTAAGTCGTATTACAAATGATGCATTTGGTACTGGTGTTTTTCCTGCTTATGTTAGTCGTGCTGCTCGTGGAACTGCCGCATCTCCAAGTGCAATAGTGTCTGGTGATATTTTAAGTCGTTATAGTACGGTTGGATTTGGTACTACAACATTTCCTACAGGACCTGCGGCAAACAATATAGAAGTTTATGCGAGAGAAAACTTCACTAATTCTAGACAAGGTGCAGAATATAGGTTTTATAGTGCGCCGATTGGTTCAATCACAAAAACATTAGATTTAACAATTAATACTGAAGGTTTATCATTTGTAGGCACAAGTAGTACTACTGGTATTACTTTTTATGATAATTCCCGATTAACATATTTCCCATCACAAACCGCAGCAACAGCAGATAAGTTCCTTAAGGTTACTAATGTTGGTGGTAATTATGTAATGTCTTGGGAGACACCTCCTACTATTGTTGGTGCCGTTATCTATAAAGGAACTTATAATGTTGTTACCAATACTCCAGGAATAGCAGATACAACAGGACAAGCAGGTTGGGAATATATTGTAGCTGGAGTTGGTACGGCTAATTTTGGTAATGGACCATTAACACTTCAAGATGGTGACTTGTTAATTCATAATGGAGCCCATTACGACCAAATTCCTGGACCAAGAACTCAACTCAATTCTGATTGGAATGCTACGACTGGTGTTACTGCAATTCTAAACAAACCAAATATTGTTAATCAACTTATTGGAGGAACTGGTGTATCACTATCCCCTTCCAATGGAATTGGAACAGTTACAATTAATGCAACTGGAACACAGAACCTCAATTCAGTATTAACTAACGGAAATACTTCGGCACTTGGAATAAATGTTGGAGTTGTATCTGCAACTTCTTATACTGGTAATGGTGTAAATCTAACTGGTATTGTGACTTCTATTGTTGCTGGTACTGGTGGGATTACAGTATCAGGTTCAACAGGAAGAGTTACGATTAATGGAACTGCTCAAGTCAATAGTGATTGGACTTCAACAGTTGGTGTTGCTTCTATTTTAAACAAACCAACGATTGTCAATCAAATTATTGCTGGGAGTGGAGTTTCAATTGCACCTGCGAATGGAATTGGTATTGTTACGATTACTGGAGCACAAAACTTAAATTCGGTATTAGGTTATGGAAATACTTCATCACTTGGAATGAGTGTTGGTGTAGTTACTGCAACTTCTTATAGTGGTTCTGGAACAAATCTAACTGGTATTGTAACTTCTATTGTTGCTGGTACTGGTGTTACTATTTCCAATCCAACAGGGCAAGTTACAGTTAATGCAATACCATCTTATTTTATTTCTACTTCTACTACACAGGCAAGCACACTTACAGTAGATTTCACTGGACCAGATGTAATATTCTGGCAACCAAGTGCTAATGGAAATAGAACAGTTACACTAACTAATTTTACAGCAAATAGAGGAATTAGAATTTTTATTACTCCTCATGCTGCTGCAAATACTTTTACATTTACTGGAGTGACTGCAAGTCAGTGTAGTAATGGTAGTAATGTTTATCAACTTGGAGGTGGTGGTGCTGCTCAGGCAAGTATGATGATAGAACTATTCTCAACTTCAACTGCTGTTGGTGGTGTTTGGATATTTGCATATGGTGGTGTTTAATTGAGAACTTGTAAAGTAATAAATAAGATAGGATCATTCTTCACACGAGGTCATTATGTCAGTAGCAATCGCATGGGCACTTGCCAATCAAGCACTTATCGCAACTGTTCTTTTTGCAGTTTCGGAAGCACTTGGAGCAAATCCAAAAATCAAAGCAAACGGTCTTCTTTCACTCATTCTTTTACAAGTTCAAGGACAACTAAAAGCAAAGGGTGGTAAAGATTTAACACCTTAATCATTTATTGATTAATATTTGGGAAGGGGGAGTTTGATACTCCCCTATTTTTATAAATAAGTTTAGGAAAAAAAAATTAACGAGAAAACACATGGCACTTTGGGGTATTTCAACATCTTCAGAAACTGCGGCAAATAATTACGCTATTCCAAAATTTCAAAAAGAAACGGACCGTAACACGAGCCCTTGGAATACTTTTGCAGATGTTCGTGGTTGGATTCAAAGAAGATACAAAACTAAAGAGAATTCAGGAATTTCCACTCGTTATTTTGATGAAGTTTTAGTTCCAGTTACTGGAATTAATACTACCAATCTTGGAGGAACTACTGGTATTGGAACTGCTGGTCCAGTTGCAGTGTTCTTTGAAGATCCAAACCAAGCATCACCAATTTCTGTTGGTGGTGGTGGAACTACTGGTATTGCTACAAATACTACTGGTTATGTTCATGTGGTATTCAATGAACTTGTTTTTGCTGGTGCTGGGGCAACAGTTAGAATTCGTACTTTTGATGCAAATAATGCTAATGAATCAACAGCAATTATTGGATATGCTGCATCAAACACTGGCACCCAATATGCTTGGGCAGGACCTGCTGCGAATCATGGATCACCAGATGTATACACAGGATACAACGGTCAGATTACAAATAGAGTAGCATTTGCATTTACTTCACCAAGTTCAGTTCTAACTGCACAAGTTAACTTCTTAACATCTGCAACTTCGGCAGGTCAAACTGTTGCAATTGGTGGAACAGTTATTTTTGTTGATTCTGTATCAAATGTTGCTGCTGGAAGTTCATTGACAATTACTGGAAAACTTACCAATGTTCCTGTTGTTTCAATTGGTGATACTTTTGTAAGAATTGGAAGTGGAAGTACAATTGGCACGACAATTACTGCAGGAATTGCTGCTACTTTTAGTACAAGAACTAATGCTACTAAATTGTTTATTGATATTCCAAGTGGATTTGTTGGTGTAATTACCGATGGTTCAAATGGTGTTGGTGTAACTAGTTCGTTTACATCACAATTTGGAGATGTTATTCTCCGCAACGTTGCTGGTGCCGGAACAACTTCTGGAGTTGGACTTGGAACTACCACATTAACTGTTAGATAAAAATTAAATGAAATTTGATGAATTGAATGAAGAAAATTATATAATGTTTGCAATTAAGCATTATGAAAATCCTCAAGCCGTAACGCAAGAGGATTTTTTTGAAGATATGAAACGGTTTAAATGGATTAAACGATTATTAAATAAGTATAAAAATACTGGTGATTTGAATATCCATTTAATAATTAATCACTTTATTGTATTGTATAATATTTTTGGAGAAGCAACTACTCCTTTATTGTTTTTTAAAATTGATGAAAGTCTTTGGAGTGTGTTGAAAACATTTATTGTTTATCTTGGTAGAATTCCTGAATATCCAAAAACAGCATTAAATGATATACCTATTGATGAAAAATGTTTTAATATACTTAAATCACTTTAATGGAAAATAAAAGTCTTCAAAAAATTATTGATATTATTCGTTCTCTTCATGAAGAAGGTGAAGGTGGCGCTCCTACAAATTCCACAAATCCACCAGGTCAAATTAATATTGCGGGACTTCCACCAGATAATCCTCCAGTAAAAAAGAAGAATAAATACATATATGGAGCGGGATTCCGCAAAAATTGGTTACAAAGAAGAAACCCACAACCATAAAAAATCTAATGTACACTCCACCTCAGCCCCAAGCAATAGAAACAAAGGTTGCAATCCTTGAGGAGAAACTTCATACTACCGAGCAGTTGATGCAACGTATTGAGAGTGCAATTGAAAAGATGAGTGAAGTAAGTGCGAATGTGACCAAAATGCTTGCAGTTCATGAGCAAAAGATCGAGTCTAATGATAAAGTAGATGCTATATTATTTGCAAAGATTGACCAGTTAAGCAACAAAATGGATACTGACCATAATATAGTATTGGATAAATTACAAGGATTGGAAAAAAAAGTTTGGATTGGTATTGGAGTTTTTGCAGTAGTTACTTTAATCATCAATAACTCAGAAATGTTAGCAAGTATCTTGACACAGACGCAAGATAACGGTAGAATAGAAAGACTGAGATAGGATTCTTTTTATAATGAGTTTTGTTGATTCCAAATATATCGGGTTGGTTTCTTCCCGACTGGATAAGTTTGCCAAGAAAAAAGAAGGTCTTTATAACTTTAGATGTCCTTACTGTGGTGATAGTCAAAGGACAAAGAGTAAAACGAGAGGGTATATTTATCAATTAAAGAATGATCACAATTTTAAATGTCATAATTGTGGGACTTCTAGGACATTTACGAACTTTCTAAAAGATATGGATACTGTTCTTTACGACCAGTATGTAATGGAAAGATATAGGGAGGGAACTACCGGAAAAAGATCTCAAACAAAGACTCCAGAGTTTAATTTTGAGAAACCAAACTTTTCAAAAAAGGCATTTGACCTTCCTACTATCGCAGAACTAAATAAAGAACACTCCGCAAGAAAATATCTAGAAGATAGAAAAATACCTGATAGTTATTTGCGTGAATTGTATTTCTGTGAGAAGTTTAAAGAATGGACGAATACTCAAAAACACACCTTTGATAAAGTAGAAAAGGACGAACCACGAATCATTATTCCTTTAATTAACAAAGGAGAAATATTTGGATTTCAAGGTCGTAGTTTAAATAAAAACTCAAAGGTAAAATACATTACGATTATTCTTAATGATACACATCCAAAAATTTACAATTTGGATAAACCAGATTACGACAAAACTGTTTATGTTGTTGAAGGACCATTTGATAGTATGTTTTTAGATAATTCAATTGCTATGGTTGGTGCTGATATTGATAAAATGTTTTTTGTATCTAACTTTGGAACAGATTTCGTAATAGTTTATGATAATGAAAAACGAAACAAACAGATTGTGGATAGAATGGAAAAAACAATACAAATGCGATTTCCAATTGTCATTTGGCCAAATGACTTGAAAGAAAAGGATATTAATGATATGATATTATCAGGAATTGATGCCTCAAAAATCATCAAGGAAAATACTTATATGGGACTAGAAGCAAAAGCAAAACTTATTGGATGGAAACGAGTATGAGCAACGGTACAAAGGTAATTAAGAGAAGTGGTGATGGTGAACCTCTTGATCTAAATAAACTTCACTTGATGGTTGAGGAGGCATGTAGAGACCTCTCTGGTGTTTCTGCATCACAGGTTGAGATGCAATCTGGTATTCAATTTTATGATGGAATTACCACAGCAGAAATTCAGGAGATTTTAATTCGTTCTGCTAGTGATTTGATTGATTTGGATAATCCAAATTATCAATTTGTTGCAGCAAGACTACTTCTGTTTTCTGTAAGAAAATCTTTGTATGGAAGAGTTCAAGATCATCCTGCTTTTATAGATCACATTAAGAATTGTGTAGATGCTGAAGTTTATGATTCAGAAATCTTAACCAATTATACGAAAGAAGAACTTGATAGACTTGGTAGTTATATTAAGCATAGTAGAGATTATCTGTTTACCTATGCAGGTCTTCGTCAAGTAGTTGACAAGTATTTGGTTCAGGATCGTAGTAGTGGACAAGTATATGAAACTCCCCAGTTCATGTATATGATGATTGCTGCTACTATTTTTGCTAGATACTCAAAAGAAACCCGTCTCTCATATGTAAAGAGGTATTATGATGCAATCTCCAAACACAAAATCAACATCCCAACACCGATTATGGCAGGGGTTAGAACCCCACTTCGTCAATTTGCAAGTTGTGTTCTTGTTGATGTTGATGACACCCTCCCTAGTATTGAGTCTAGTGATTCTGCAATCTTTAGGTATGTTGCTCAAAGAGCAGGAATTGGTATCAACGCAGGCAGAATCCGTGGCATCAACAGTAAAATCAGAGGCGGAGAAGTTATTCATACGGGTGTTATCCCGTTCCTCCAAAAGTTTCAGGCAACTGTCAGATCTTGCACTCAAAACGGCATCCGTGGTGGATCAGCAACTGTCCACTTTCCAATCTGGCACCAAGAAATCCAAGATATCTTAGTATTAAAAAATAACAAAGGAACCGAAGACAATCGTGTTCGTAAATTAGACTACAGTATCCAAATCTCCAAACTGTTCTATGAAAGATTCATCAAGAATGAAGAGATTTCACTCTTCTCTCCACACTCAGTTCCTGGGTTGTATGATGCTTTTGGCACTGATTCATTTGACGGGTTATATGTGGATGCAGAACGAAATGAGTCTATTCCAAGAAAAACGATTGGAGCACAAGAACTTTTTCTGGACCTTCTGAAGGAAAGAGCAGAGACTGGTCGTATTTACATTATGAATATTGACCACTGCAACTCTCACTCATCCTTTATGGATAAGGTTGAGATGAGTAATCTTTGTCAAGAGATCACACTTCCTACAGTTCCACTTCAACATATTGATGACCCTAATGGTGAGATTGCACTTTGTATTCTTTCTGCTATTAATGTCGGTAAAGTAAAAGATGATGAAGAGTTTGAAGACCTTTGTAATCTTTCTGTTCGTGGATTGGAAGAATTGATTGATTATCAAAACTATCCTGTAGTTGCTGCAGAGATTGGAACTAAATCACGTAGGTCTTTGGGTGTTGGTTATATTGGGTTGGCACATTATCTTGCTAAACTTGGGTTTAATTATGATACTCAAGAAGCTTGGGATGCAGTTCATCAATTGTCTGAATCATTCCAGTATTTCCTTCTTAAAGCATCAAATGAAGTTGCTAAAGAAAAGGGTGCTTGTCAATATTTTAATCGCACTAAATATTCAAAGGGTATTCTTCCTATTGATACTTACAAGAAAGATGTAGATGAAGTGTCTTCTGTTCCTCTTCAGCACGATTGGGAAGCATTAAGACAGTCAATTAAAGAGTTTGGATTGAGACACTCTACTCTTACAGCACAAATGCCATCAGAATCAAGTTCTGTAGTTTCAAATGCAACTAATGGAATTGAACCTCCTCGTGGATTCTTATCAATTAAGAAATCTAAAAAAGGACCTCTCAAACAGATTGTTCCACAGTATCAACATCTCAAAAACAACTATACGTTGCTTTGGGATATGCCTAGCAATCGTGGGTATATTAATATTGTTGCAGTTATGCAGAAGTTCTTTGATCAAGCAATTTCTGGAAACTGGTCGTATAATCCAGAGAATTATGCCAATAATGAAGTTCCTGTTAGCGTAATGGCACAAGATCTTCTTACGACTTATAAACTTGGATGGAAGACTTCTTATTACCAAAATACATATGATAATAAGACTGATGAAGTCAAGGAAGAACCAAAACAGGACATCCAATCTCTTATTGAAGAACTTTCTAATGCTGATGAAAGTTCTTGTGATAGTTGCTCTATTTAAAAATAAGTTGTAAAATACAAGGAGTAAAAAATGAACCCTGTAAAATTTAGAGTTACTGCAGAAAAAGAAAAAATGATTGAAGGAATGACCGTATTCAATACTCAAGAGGTAGATCCCAAAAAGCAACCTATGTTTTTTGGTGCTCCTCTTGGAGTTCAAAGATATGATACTTACAAGTATCCTGTCTTTGATAAACTGACTCAACAACAGTTGGGATATTTCTGGAGACCAGAAGAAATTTCTTTACAAAAAGATCGTGGAGATTATCAATCTCTTCGTCCAGAACAAAAGCATATCTTCACTTCTAATTTGAAGTATCAAATTCTTTTGGATTCAGTTCAGGGTCGTGGTCCTGGAATGGCTTTTACTCCCTATTGTTCTCTTCCTGAATTGGAAGCGTGTATGAAAGTCTGGGAATTTATGGAGATGATTCATAGTCGTTCATATACATACATTATTAAGAATGTTTACTCTGATCCCACAGAAGTCTTTGATTCCATTTTGAGTAATGAAAAAATTCTTGAAAGGGCATCATCAGTTACTGGTGCTTATGATGACTTTATCAATTCCGCACAACATTATGGAAACTCAAATCTTTGGGTTCACGCACAAGAGGGTGCTGGAACTGCAAAAGAAGAAAGGTATGAACTCAAAAGAAAACTCTATCGCGCAGTAGCAAATGTCAATATTCTCGAAGGTATCAGATTCTATGTCTCATTCGCTTGCTCGTTTGCGTTTGGTGAACTCAAGCTTATGGAAGGATCCGCTAAAATTATCTCTCTCATCGCAAGAGACGAAAATCAGCATCTTGTCATTACTCAAAACATCCTCAATAAGTGGCGTGAAGGAGATGATGCAGAAATGCAACAAATTGCTAAAGAAGAAGAGGAATGGGTAAAAGGTGCCTTTGAGAATTGTGTAAATGAGGAAAAGAGGTGGGCAGAATATTTGTTTAAGGATGGTTCAATGATTGGATTGAACGACAAACTCCTTTGGAGTTATGTTGAGTGGATTGCGAATCGTCGTATGAAGTCTATTGGTATTAAACCACTTTATGATATTGCTGCTAAAAACAATCCACTTCCTTGGACTTCTCACTGGATTGAATCTAAATCAGTTCAAGTCGCACCACAGGAAACGGAAATTACTTCGTATTTGGTTGGTGGAATTAAACACGATGTAAATATTGATACATTT
>Ga0209296_1000157_pt1 | contig 59547 bp, 104 predicted proteins | sample S_130206_EF_Meta_FD_187319 | JGI IMG/M metagenome (GOLD analysis project Ga0209296, IMG submission 187319) | Freshwater microbial communities from Lake Simoncouche, Canada to study carbon cycling - S_130206_EF_MetaG (SPAdes) (version 2) | ecosystem: Environmental > Aquatic > Freshwater > Lake ...
CAGAATTTAATGGAACAAATGCCAAAGAACCAGAAAAGTTTGAAACCACCATCAAAGCTATTTCCTTGGCTGTGCAAAATAAAATAAAATTACAAGTTTGGGATACCATCGGCTCTTTCTTTGAAAGAATAGAAGCGATTGAAAAAAGACAACTCAAATTGTTCAAAGAACCAGAATTCCAACACAATCCACCCTCTGGCGATAAATCTAGAGCATACACAGAAGTATCTCTAACTACTAATAGCGAATATTGGAAAAAACCACCAACCGCTAATATCAAACTTACTTTCGAACTGCCTATCAATAACCTTGATTCTGATGAAAAAACACATGAAGTTATTGATATGATTAAAATGATGGACCAAAGTTTCGAATCACTAAGATCGCAAATTTTAAAATCATCTGAAGAAGTTATGAACCCTTATATGCAGAAGTATTTCAATGTGTAAGAAGCATAAATAAATCATGAACTTTAAAAATTGGCTAATACTAACTGAATCATTTTGGTTTGAAAATCTTTTTGAAACAGATACATCACATAATGATATATCTCCCATAACATTTAGAAATGCTAATGTATCAGATATCATAGATTTTGTAGAAGAACTACTTTATAAAAAAAATAATATAGATATAACAGAAAAAATGGCAGGACAACATTTGACTGTTACAATAAAAGATAATTTGGCATATACAAGCACAAAAGATTCTTTGCTGCAAAATAAGGAACCAAAAAATGCAATTTATAGTAAATACGGATCAAGTCTTACATCTGGAATTATTGAATTTTTAAAAGAAACAAAAATCCCAAATCAAATTTGGAGATTTGAAATATTACATCCATCGCATAATCACGACTATATAAAATACAAAAACACAGAACAAATATATGTCGAATATTCAGGCAATTTATCAGAAGATGTAGCAAAAGAAATTAGAAAACACACCACAGTTAAAATTCTCACCAAAAATGATATTAAAATAAATTTAAATCAAAGTAAAAAATTTCAAGAATTTAAAAAAGAATGGGAAAATAAGTATAAAAGTAAATTACTTTCATTAGACCCAAATAGAAAAGGAAATTATTACAATGATATAATTTCTGAAATAAAATACAAAATTGGAGATTTAATAGAAGATTCACTTGTGTCGGCAGTTGATAAAACATCACCAGTTGAAGGTGTTGTTGTTGGAACAAAAAATCCAATAAAAATTCAAACAAATACATTTTTAAAAGTGCAAAGAGTACAAATGCCATTGTTCTCTGTTTTTAAAATATCAAGAGACGAAATTCCATTAGTGTTAAAAAACCCAACAACCACATTTGAAGATTTGAAAAAAAAATATAATTTGAAATTAAATTCAATCTATACACAAAACTTAAATCAAAGTCTTTTCACTACCGTTAGATATTATCTTATGCAAAATAACAAACTCATAGATATTGACCAAGAAAAGTACAAACAATGGCTAAAACCAGAAGAATCTAAAAAGTATCTTGATCAATTGGAACAGCATAATATTGAACATATTTACCAAGAAATATATGATAAAGTATTATAAATATATTTATGAAATTTAAAGAATGGCTAATACTGACAGAAGAAACATCAACTGATACAGATTATTCCAAATTTAAAACATCTGTAATAGGACTTTTAAATGACAATAAAGTCTTAATACTAAAAAGAGGATCTACTGCTCCTTGGATGCCAAACAAATGGAGTTTAGTAGGTGGTGGAATTGAAGAAGGAGAAAACCCAAAAGAAACCATAATAAGAGAGTGCCTTGAGGAAATAGGATTAAAACCTAATAATGTTTCTTTTGATCATAAAATAATGACTGTTGATACTGGAGAGATTTATTATTTTTATGGAGAACTAGAAAGTCAAAATATAAAATTAGATTATGAAAATTCAAATTATAAATTTATTACAAAAAATGAAATAAATAACTATGATTTTGTTCCATACATAAAAGAATTTATATTAACTGTTTTTTCAAAAAATATAAAAGGTATAACCTAATGAACTTTAAAAATTGGCTAATATCTGAAGAAATATATGCACAAAATAAGACCGCAACTGTCTTTCATAGAACCTGTGTGGATTGCGATGAAGAACAAAGCGTAAAGGCTGTATCAAGCATACTCACATCTGATTTTAGATCAGGTGCAGGTGCTGGTTGTTTATATGGTTGTGGTTTTTATACCACTTTTGCAATAGAAAGCCAATTTACCAATCCTATGCAAACATATGGTAAAGCAGTTATAAAATTTAAAGCAACAGACCTCGATAAATACCTCATATTTCAATTAGATCAAGCAAAAGCAATTCACCGCAATGATTACAAAATAAGCGACCAATTGAAGAAATTAGGCTTGTTAGACAAAGTAGATAAAAATTTAGAAAAAAAACCAAAGGGATATATTGGGAAAGTATGGAATTGGATTACTGCTAAAGATAATAATGAAGATATTAAAAATAAATTGAAATATTACGATGAACAACAAGAGAAATCAGAATTTTCTGGACCTTTGGCACAAGAATTTTACAATCAAAACAAATGGATAGAAACCTCAATCAAAGGAATTATTTACAGAGGAAGAAGAGATGGTTACTGTTTGTTGAAATATCCAACCGTTCAAGATGGAACAATTATAATGTTAGGCTATGCAGTCGCAGAACATGATGATATGAAAAAGATGAAAGAATTAAAAGAAAATCAAGGTTGGATTACTTCTGGTGATAAGGCAAGCATCAAAAGTATTTATAAATTACCAGTTGCCGGTAGAGAAAAATTCTCAGTTGGTGACAATAATGATATTGTAAATCAATTGTTAAAATCTAAAAATGTAGAATACACAGCAAAAAAATTAGGATCAAATCTAAACAAACTTTATATGAGCGATATCTCTAATTTACTTCAAAATTCCATCGATAAAGAAAAAATGGCAAGTATCTTAAAAGATAACATAAAAAAGCTCTCTCCAACGCAAATTGATGATTTAATTTTTCATGCAACTGATAAAAATAAAATGATAGAATTGCTAGGACCAGAATCTATAAAAAAACTCCCACCAGATAATGTTTATCTTTTGATTAAAAATACAAATGAAAATGAAAGAGAAAAATTACTTGAAGACCACTTGGAAAAATTAATTATAAAAAATCCACAACTTGATATTAGTATCGTTAGGTGGATGTTATTTCTGACTAATAATTACAAATCGTTAGTATCAAAAATTATTCAAATAACAATAAAAAACACTGATATTAATGCAGAAGATGATTCTATTTATGCCCTTGATACAAATATTGAATCCTTACTTAAATTTGCAAAAGATAAAGATGAAATGGCAAATATAATCATAGATAATATTATTGAAAATGAACAATGGAAGGAGGCTGGAGCCTTTGTCTTGATCGATTATGCGAAAGATAAAGAAAAAATAATATCTAGATTAGGATCAAAAATAATAAGCGGTCTTACTGCAGAGGAGATAGGTTCATTTTCACATAGTCGTAAGTTAAATAATAAAGAACAAATAGCACAAATAGCACAAGGCATAGATAAATATCATACAAAGAAAACTCCAGAAATACAAAAGCTAATCGACTCCATGAAGCAATAGCTGCAAAGTAAACCATGAACTTTAAAAATTGGCTAATACTAAATGAAAAGATAATGATAAAGGATCAAGAATTCCGTGATCCTTTACTTGCACTACAACAGATTCAGAAAACTCATCCCAATCCAGAAAACCTTGCCGTAACTTACACCGCAGTTGATAAAGTTGGGCTTAATCCAAAAAATAAATACGACACACCACTTGGCATTTACCTTTATCCTTTAGATTATGTGATTGAAAAGAAAATGAATGTTCCATTCGCTGGAGATCAACCACATATTAATGTCTGCGAATTCACAAGACCACACAAAATACTCCAGATGACTTCTGATGTCTCTAATCAAAGACAAGTAGACATACTACCATTGTTCTTTTCCAAAGAAGATATAGATAAAGCTAATAAAATTATTGGTAAATATGAACTTCGTAGCAATTATTCCAAATTGTGGCTCATGACAAAAATACTTTCAGATGATAAACCAACACAATGGAACGCTAATCTTAGAAAATGTGGAATCGATGGATTTGTAGATCATGGAACTAGTACAATTCACTCGAACGAACCAACCCAATGCGTTGTATTTGCTGCCAATGCTTTGAAATTATTGCACTCAATTGACAATCCAATGTTTAACAAAAAAACAAACGCAGAAAAATACGATATCGGCAAAATGTCAGATGAACAAATTGTCAGAATGTTGCAATCTCATACCGATTTAAATATCAAAAACTTTTTTCAATCTGAAAAATATACAGACAGAACAGCAGAACTAATCATAAAATACAAATCAGAACTTTCTGATTTAGATCTTGGTCATTTGCTTTATTATGCAACCGACAAAGACAAAATAGCAGAATCTATTATAAACAAAAAACGAAATATTCATGGTGGTAATGTTTCTGAGTTACTTAAATATGCAATCAATAAAGAAAAAATAGCAGGATTAATAGGAACAGATAACATAAGCAAACTTCATTGGACTGTTATTGCATATATCCTTAATCATGCAAAAGATAAAATAAAAATGGCACAAATTATAAACAAATATTATAAAAATAAAACGCCACAAATTCAACAAATCATTGATAAAGCCCTTGAACCACAAACATTTAATTGATAAATACCATGAAATTTAAATCTTGGCTACTACTGACAGAAGTAAAGAAAGCAAGCGATATTGCCAAGGAATTACTTGGCAATGACATCAATCAAATAAAATCTATTATTCCAAAAAACATACCAGAAAAGTTACAAAGTCAATTACTACCAATAGCAGCATATTACTACAAACAACAACCAAACATCAACACTCTCAAACAAGATATCCAAGATTATGCCAACTTAGTCAAACTAAACAAAATGCAGATCATTACAGTCAATGATGATCTGACCATAAACAATGATTTTAAATCTTATCTCCATTGGACCGAAATTATTCATGGCAAAAAATATGAAGACAAAGTAAGCAAAGCACCAATACAAGGTGATTTAAGTGACCAAGAAGTAATCGAACATTCACCAGACCTTAAGATAAAGGTCTATAAAGCAAATTCAGTAAATCAATGCATTATCCTTGGAAAAGGTCAAAAGTTTTGCATATCACAACCAGCTAATCCTATGTTCCAATCTTACAGAGATACCAAAATTTCAACCTTCTACTTCGTTTATGATAATACAAGAACTGATGACCTTGCAATCGTTGTAGTCGATGCTACAGAAAATGGAATCGAACTTACAGATCGAAAAAACGACACAGCAAAAACTATGCAAGATCCTTATCAAACTACAGAAAAAAGAATAAAGTCAAATCCAAAATTATATTTTAAATACCTACAAGAAAAAGGTATCGACACAACTATATTTAAAAATATACCAAAGTCACCAGAAGAAGAAGCTGAACATAAAAAATTAGGTAGATCAAACCACAATTTTGACTGGTTTAAATCTCTTACACCAGAAGAAAAATCTAGATATATTGGCAGAGGACACGATCTTTCAAACGAACAATTTGATTATCTTTACGACAATAATCTAAACTTACTTCTTACACAATATGTGAAAACTGGATTAAGAGTAAACATTCACCAACTTACTAAAATTGCTGCAAAAAAAGATTTGAAAGATAATTATCTGCACAATAGATTGATCGCAAATCAACATTCGGAAGATCTTGCAATACAAGAATATGATTTATTGAACCCAAAACAAAAAGAAGAATATTACAACGGAATCTCCGATGGAATTGATAAGGCTATGCAGTTTGGTGATCTTCCTAAATTAAAAGAATTTTTCAATAAAGGACAAAAATTAAGTAGTTCATCTGTTTTATATGCAATTAGGCATGGATATTTTTCCATTGTAAAATATTTGATAGAGGATAAAAATTATAAAGTTCCTGATAATGCCAACAAAATTGCAGTTACCAATGGACATCTTGATATTTTAAAATATTTGATAAATGAAAAACACAGCAATATAAATGATTGTGAAGTTGCAGATGCAGTACGAAATGGTCATCTTCCTATGATAAAATATTTGGTTGAAAAGGGCAGAGAAATTACAGGTAATTCTGTAGCACAAGCCAGAAGTTATGCCATTGAAAACATAAGAAAAAAAGATAGTTTTGATATTTTGATATACTTGATTGAAAAAGGTGCAAATCTAGAAAGAGTCAATATATCAGATGCCGTTAATGCTGCATTGGATAGTGATAATATCAAAATTGCAAAATACTTAGTTAAAAAAGGAGCAACATTAGATAATTACGCCGCTTTTACAATTGTAAATTATAATGATATTGATCTTGTTAAAGAATTTTTTGAAAATGAAAAAGATTTTGGCGTACTAATTCATGGATTTAATACAGCCTTAGTAAATAATTTTGATGAGATTGCCAATTACTTAAAACTAAAAGGTACAGAGAAATATACCTCCTTTAAAAATCCAGTGGAATATCTATACGCTATAGAAAAAGGTGATATTGAAAAATTAATTGAATTACATCCAGAAGTCAAAAGATTTGATTCGCAGTACAACTTTATCACTAAGGAACAAGAAGTAAAAATAAACAAATTAAAAACTTCATATGTTAACAAAAAAATGCAATAAAAATTGTAAATAATCTATGAAATTTAAAGAATGGCTAATACTCTCTGAAGCACTTGATTCAAACACTAAGAATCTTTTGGCTAAACAAAAAGCACCACAAGATCAATTAGATGCTTTTATAAAAGAATTAGAAGATGAACCAACACTTATTGACAAACAAACCGCATTTCAAAGATTCCAAGCTAAGTTTGTAACCAAAAAAGAAAAACCAAAAGACGAAGACGCACAACGCAAACACTTTGCAACCATTCCCAACACCACAGAAGAAGAATTACAAACCTACGATTATTATAAAACCGAAAATAAAGATTCACTCAAAGAAATGATGGAACTTCTAAGAAAGTTCATCGACAAAAAACTAATTACTCTTAAAATTGAAAACAAAGTACCAAATTTATACAGAAACGCACTTCAAGGAAGTCAAAAGTTTGACACTCCAGACTTCACAAGATTCATGTCATCACTGCATGGAATACAAGCCAGCTTAGAACAATATAAAAGCAAAGGCAACTACTTCAATCCAATCGAAGAAGAATTAAACCATCAACAAAACCTAGTTGCCAAAGGTAACAATGTTTGGGTTTTTAAAGGTCACGCACCAGATGTTTGTCGCATTTACGGCAAAGGTCATCCTTGGTGTATATCAAGCAGCACTTCAGCAGCATACTGGTTTTCTTACAGAATAAAACATCATCAAACACAATATTTTGTATTTGATTATAATAAAGATGAAAACGATCCCGCACGATATGTAAATCCCGGTGTTGCACCAGAAGGCATGTATTCTGAATGGGTTGATGCCAGAAATAAACATGATACCGATTCAGAAGATCCAGAATCAGAAGTTGGCATCAATGGTTATAAAAGTATAAACCAATATAAGAAATACCTTGTAAGCAAAGGTATACCATTAACCACTTGGACAACAACAAAACCAGAAGATTGGGAAAAAAGATTACATCTGTATGATAAAGATGGATATTTCGCTTCTGCTAAAAATGACGAACATCCAGAAGTTTTTCCCATGTATCTTAAAATTGTAAATAGAATAAAAGATTCTGATTTTGACACATTGACTGATGATCAAAAGAAAGAATTTTTTCTTAGTAAATCTATAGACTATATTACTGAAAAACAACTTGAATATATATTAAAAAATGCAAAATCGGAATATTACAATTCATTAGATTTATATGGTAAAATAAAATTTGCTATAAAAATTAATGATCAGAATTTACTTTTTAAGTTAGCCGAAAATTCAAAAATTGATGATAAAAATATTTATGATTTGCTTAAACATGCAAACGATAAAGACAAAATTGCAGAAATAATTATTGAAAAGCAACCAAAACTTTCTGATACTAATGTTAAGGATTTGCTTGAACATGCAACCGACAAAGAAAAAGACAAAATAGCAGAACTAATTATTGAAAAGCAACCAGAACTTTCTGATTATAATGTTAGGCATTTGCTTCATTATGCAAATGACAAAAACAAATTCGCAGAAATTATCATAAACAAAAAACCAGAACTTTCTTATAATAATGTTGACAATTTGCTCAAATATGCAACCGACAAAGACAAATTCGCAGAAATTATCATAAACAAAAAACCAGAACTTTCTTATAATAATGTTGACAATTTGCTTCATTATGCAAAAGACAAAGACAAAATTGCAGAAATAATTTTGAACAAAAAATTAAAACTTTCTGATGATAATGTTTATAATTTGCTTCGATATGCAACTGACAAAGACAAAATAGCAGAATCTATTTTGAACAAAAAATCAGAACTTTCTGATGGTAATGTTGAAAATTTTCTTCGATATGCAACTGACAAAGACAAAATGGCAGAAATTATCATAAACAAAAAACCAGAACTTTCTGATAAGAATGTTGACAATTTGCTCAAATATGCAACTGATAAAGACAAATTCGCAGAAATTATCATAAACAAAAAAACAGAACTTTCTGATTATGATTTTATAAACTTGCTTTTTTATGCAAAAGACCAAAACAAAATTACAACATTGTTAGGAAAGGAAAAAATTGCACAATTGTTTGCTAATGATAGTGAAGCTATAGAACATTTGCTTGAAGATGCAAAATATTCATCTCAAGAACATATACATAAAATTGTAGAAGTATATGCAAGATATAAATCAAAAATTTCTGATGATGATGTTCATATTTTGTTAACATATGGAGGTTATGAAATCATAAAATCAATTATGGAAAGAAGACCAGACCTTTCTAATGATTATCTTAATGACCAACTTGATGATATACTGTCACCGTGATCTAAGATATAACTATTTGTTATAAAAAACACAACAATCTTATAGCACTCAACTATAAATACCTCAATGAAATTTAAATCTTGGCTACTAACTGAAACCAAAATATCCATAGAAGATATACTTCCAGATAAAAACAATATGGAAATTGCTGTAGATTCTATCAGAAAAGGCATGACCAGCAGCGACAACAAACCACTCAAAGTATACAAATCTAAAGAACATAAAGATAAGTATGTCCTAGCAGATGGTCATCACCGACTACTTCAAGCTATTATAAATGGTAATGACTCCGTTAATTGCACTATAGATAATACCGAATTGTCTGATAATGGTACAATCCATCTAGATCCTATGGCTGATGGCAATTTCTATGGATTAGACCAAAATCTCGAAAATGGCTGGCTCATCAATAGACTCTAAGCTGGTTTATCTCTTTTTTGAATTATATTTATTCATTAAATCGTTAGTTTGTTGAATAGAACTTTGTCTCAGTTCCCTACCTTTATTTCTAAAACCTTTGATATTTTGCACTGTTTTGTCAATTGTTTCTTGACCTTTTTCTTCGTATTCCAAGCCTTTATATCCTTGTGCGTAAGTCAAATCTCCAGTATCAGGATCTATAGTGCCACCTCTTCGATTTACACTTCCCAAGGCATCTTTATTCATTATTTTATTGTTCAATAAAACTAATTTATTTTTCCTTGCTATCATGTCTAATGATTTTTGCATAAGCGGTACAATATCTGGCATTTCACTATTTAACTGTCTAAACATATCTTCAAATTTCAATGTTCCGGGGCTATATGTCTTTATAAATTTTGCTATTGCCGAAAGATGACTCCCAAGGAATTCTGATTGTTTATTTAATCCTGCCGACACATCCATTTTATCTTGTATATTGTCACCAATCTCCGTATTGGTACGGAAGTCACCCTTGCCCATAGGACCTGTACGAGTTGAAGCTCGGTCTCCATAAAATTTGTTTGATGTTCTTGCAAGTGTAACATTATATCCTTTATTTTTTGATTTTGCTGCACCTCTAGTACTATTCCACATTTGAGTTGGAGAAGATGCTTGTAACATATCCTGAGCGTCTAAACTGGAATCGTGTTGAAATAATAAGATTTTTCCCAATGTTTTATGACTAGCAGTATAATCCATATCTCCTGATTTTGATGTTCCCCTCGTTTCCTCAAATTCTATATTTGCATCATCACCAGTCATGTATTCGGCAACTTCATTGACAATTTTATTTTCAATAAATTCAGAAAATGTATATTTCATGCTCATTATATCCTTTGATCAATAATATTAGGTTGTTTTATATATTGCTTACTTGCCCAAATATATTCTCCAAACTTATAATAATCGTAAACCTAACCATATGGATTACGATGAAAAAAATATCTAACAGAGAACTAAAAAGTAACCAAAGAATAATCGAACTCGCACAAGAATTCAAAAAACTAGGAGATTATCCTAATTGTAATTCTCTAAATGGAAAATTCTTAGGCAATAAAAGACAAGCTTTTAAACATTATACCAATGGAACAAAAAAAAACTCTTCCGTATGGTATCCATCAGATATAGAAGTAGCTAAATCTCATGGACTACCTGACGACTGGATGCTAATTGTTGATTTCGAACTTAAAAGTAACCAAAATATAATTCTACTAGCACAAGAATTCAAAAAACTAGGAACTTATCCTCATAAGTATTCTCTAAATGGAAAATTCTTAAGCAATAAAAGACAAGCATTCAAACATTATACCAATGGCACTAAAACGAAAAATGGCTCCACATGGTATCCATCTGATATAGAAGTTGCTAAATCTCATGGGCTACCAGATGATTGGATGCTAACTACTAAATCACTTGATCCAGCTATTTGTGAAAAAGAAAGTAACCAAAGAATAATCGAACTCGCACAAGAATTCAAAAAACTAGGAACTTATCCTAATGGGAATAATACAAATGGAATTTTCTTAAACGGTAAAAGACAAGCATTCAAACATTATACGAATGGTACTAAAACCAAAACTACTAAAAGTATATGGTATCCTTCAGATATAGAAGTAGCTAAATCTCATGGGCTACCAGATGATTGGATGCTAACTACTAAATCACTTGATCCAGCTATTTGTGAAAAAGAAAGTAACCAAAGAATAATCGAACTCGCACAAGAATTCAAAAAACTAGGAAGAGTTTATCCTAGTTGGAGTTCTCCCAATGGAAAGTTTCTAAGCTATAAAAGACAAGCATTTAAACATTATACCAATGGTACTAAAACCAAAAATACTAAAAACAGATGGTACCCTTCAGACATTCAAATAGCTAAAGACCACGGACTACCTGATGATTGGATGCTAACTACTGATTTTGAAAAAGAAAGTAACCAAAAAACAATCGAACTCGCACAAGAATTCAAAAAACTAGGAACTTATCCTGATTTTAATTCTCTTAATACATCATTTTTAAATACTAGAAGACAAGCATTCAAACATTATACCAATGGTACTAAAACAAAACACAAATGGTATCCATCTGATATAGAAGTTGCTAAAGCTCACGGATTACCAGATGATTGGATGCTTAAACAAAAATTAGAATCATCAGGAGAAAGAAGAACAAGATTTATACTCGAAAAATTTAACATCAAACCAACACCTCAATATAGACATAAACTTTGTGTCAATAAATTTTGCCTACCTTTTGATTTCTATTTCAATAAGTATAAATTACACTATTTTGTAGAATATAACGGAGAACAACACTATATGCCAGTTTATGGGAAAACACAAATTGCAAAAGAAGAAAATTTTAAAAAAACTCAAAAAAACGACCTTATAAAATTAAACTTCTGTAAAAAATACAACTACCCACTTCTTGTCATCCCTTATTGGATCAAAGACAATTTCGAAAACCTTATATCAGAATTCTTGAAAACTACACATTTCGATCCAACATTCGCTCAACCTACTATCTCTTATATTTCAGAAATAATAAATCAATAAAACCGAAAAATAATCTTGACACCTATAAAAAATCATTGTTATACTCATAATTGTAATTTCGTATAACACTACTTATCACAATGGGTGAACTTACAATGAATGAATCAAATAATGCAGAACAACAAAATAAAGAAAAATTCATCCAACTTGCTCTAAATCTTAAAACATATGGAACCTATAACCCAATTAATACCAATATAGCAACATTTTTGAAAGCTAAAAGAAAAGCATATAAACAATTCAAAGCGTAATACAATTGTGCAACACCTTTGTGCAATAGCCCTGTGAAGCCTCTCTGTGCAATAGCCTTGTGCAACACCTTTGTGCAATAGCCCTGTGAAGCCTCTCTGTGCAACCCTATTGTGCAACCTACCTGTGCAATAGCCTTGTGCAACCCTATTGTGCAACCCTATTGTGCAACCTACCTGTGCAATAGCCTTGTGCAACCCTATTGTGCAACCTACCTGTGCAATAGCCTTGTGCAACCCTATTGTGCAACCTACTTGTGCAATAGCCTTGTGCAATCATCCTGTGCAATAGCCTTGTGCAATCATCCTGTGCAATAGCCTTGTGCAACCTCTCTGTGCAACCCTATTGTGCAACCTCCTTGTGCAATCATCCTGTGCAGCTTCCCTGTGTAACGACTTTGTGCAGTAAAATATGTGTAACTACAAGGTATTAACTTATAATTGTGCAGTAATTAGTTCAAAAGTATAAAGGTATTAACTTTTGTGCTACTTTAAATGCGTAATATCTTTGTGAATCATTTTTATCTGTGCTTTATACATTCAAACTTAAACTGTGAAACAACTTTTATACGCATTATTGCTTCTTTTTAGTGCTAATCCTATACAAACCTTGTGAATCACTCGTACAGAACCGACATCGACCATTTTCGTGGAATCAAGAAAATGGTCAGCCACTTCAAATGTGTTATAGGAGCTTAAAAGTGGTAGTGAATGGGATATTTTGGAGCTTTGTGGGAAAAATTCATGCTGTACATAACTCTAGTGTACAAAAGGACAAAGGTCTTTTCGTCTGAAATTTGCGTGAAAGTCGAATAAGGGGGCGCTTCGCCGCCCTCACACACCGCCTCCTAAGTCCTTATGTATCAAGGGTTTACGACTTTTGCACACCTTTCACTGACATTTTGCACCTATTTTGTCTCTAATTGTGGAGTGGTGAAAGATCTGCAGATGGATGTGTGTTTAAAAAGTAAAAGATAGCTGTGAAGTATAAATATATGGTCTGCTCCAGATTGGATTTTTGGGTGTGCGTTCTAGCTATTTAAATAGTTAAACAATATAAAGAGGTGTGAAGTGGCAAATTATGTCAAGTCAAATATTCCGAAGAAAGCATTTATAGCACTTTTGGATTCCAATATAGATCAGACCTTTGTGAAGCTGGTATCGAGTGGAGAAAAAATTCGTATAAATGATTTAAAAAATCCTATAGACGGCAGGACATTACAAGTTGGGTTGAATAATGATGTGTACGAGGCGATTGAGTTGAGTTATCCGAGGAGTTGGTTGGAGAGAAATGATAATTGGTCGATAGATGGGATTGATTTTGCAACAAAGATGGCACTTGTGACGATACACGGGATAAGTGGAGACAGATATTTGTCGTGCAAGTTGAGTTCTGATCGAAATCAGAGTTCGTGTAACAGTGTTTTTTGCAATGTGAAGAAAAGTTTTAATCCTTAGGAGGTTTAAATGAAGAAAGATGTGAAGAATAAGACTTTGTGTGGTGTGTGTTCTGGTTTGGCGAGGTCATTGAACATAAATCCGTTGTGGATTCGGTTATTGTTTGTGTTTTTCTTTTTACATTTGGGTATGGGATTGTTGTTGTATGTGATATTGGCGTTATTGATGCCATCAGATGAGGTGTGAAAGGTGCAGGTGGTGTTTTGTCAGATTATTTTTTTATCTGACATACTCTATATAAGTTATGGACAATCAATTAACTTGCTCTATTTGCACTAAGACATATTTTTATGATCGTAAAAAAAGAAGTACCTATGATGTTTGTGGAAGTTGTATGGCAAACAGACATAGATGGCATTTAAAATCTTGTATGGTAGAATATAAAGGCAATAAATGCTTATTGTGTGGGTATAATAAATATTTAAATTCTTTAGAATTTCATCACATAGACAGAGAAAGCAAATCCATTAATATTTGTGGTAATCATAATAGGTCTTGGGAGTCTATTATGAAAGAATTGGATAAATGTGTTTTGTTATGTAAGAATTGTCATGGAGAATGTGAAAGAGATTATCATTTTGAATTTTGGGGGCATGAAAACTCTTTAAGGAAAGAGATATTAGAAAAGAATAAGGACTTTATTCCAACAAAAATTTCATTTACTAGATTAAATTGGAAAAAACATCACCCAAAATATATTAATGACTATAAAGATTAAGACATTGGCATTGTGCAGGGTTACAGTAGGGGCTATAACAGGTTTGAATTTGACGATTTTGTGTATTTTGATGATTAGAATGGGTTGTGAGGTTAATTTTTGGAGAAGTCGTCAAATAATAGTGTTTAATGCGATTTGATTTGGTGTGAAAGAGATAACTAAACAAGATTTGGAGTTTGTGATGGATACTTTTGAGAATGCTTCACCACCGCACGAACAACTTGAGAAGGTTGTTGCTAAATGTTGGGAGTGTGGAGAAGTGAAACTGTGTTTCGAGCATATTGTTTGTTGTACTGGAACTCACTTTCATACTTGTCCAGCGTGTAGAAAGATTATTGAGCATAAAAAGTAAGAAGACAAATTTGTGTGTGATGATTCGAGCATATAGAAAGCCAAGATTGATAGTCTTGGCTTTTTTTGTTTTTATATTAAAGACATTTAAAGTATCAATATATTTTATTTCATATAATTCAGTACACAACCGCATAAAGGTTATTCAGTTCAGTACACAACCGCATAAGGTTAGGTGTACAAACAAACACCTCAGTACACAACCGCACAAGATTAGGTTAGGTGAACACATGAACAGTTCAGTACACAACCGCACAAGATATTTTGTATAATTTTGGAAATAAACTTTTGCTGGCAGCGAATAGTAATGTGTGGGAAGAAAGTTTCCCCAAACTGGAAACTGCAAGACAGTCATTGTGTGTGGAGATAACTTTAACAGGAGAGAAAGATATGTCAAAGATTCATTTTTACGATGCTGAGACTGGTTACATTCATTATGTAAGTAAAGTAATTCCTAATTTGGAATGCAGGGTTTATGATCCTGTTAGTAATCTTGAAGATGTGATGGTGTGTAGAGATAAAGCAGTTCAGTTTGTTCCACAAGCTTCTGGTTTTAATGCAAAGGTAGCAGAAAAGATAAATGATTTAATTCTTGAGGGCATTGAGGTAAGTAATGAAGGTCTTGGTTTTATGGATGCAATTATGCATGGAAGTCCTTTTCGTGACAAAGACAAATGGGTATCTGTTAGTAGGGAAAAATTTATTGCAGAGCGTGAAGAGCGTAAACGAAAATGGAATGAAGTGGCATAAAAGTTTTTTCAAACAATAAGGAGAATGATATGGTGAGCATCAAGAATAAAGATGGCAAAGTGATTTACATTGTGACTGATGATCGTTTGATTCCCAAAAATTCATTAGTAGATTCAAATTTGAGAGGTGCGGATTTAACAAATGCCAATCTATCAAATTTGAATTTAGAAGGTGTGAGTTTTGTTGAAGCGAATTTGACTAATGCAAATTTGAGTGGTTCTAATTTAGCAGGTGCTAAGTTTGTTTGTGCCAATCTTAATGGTGTTGATCTTAGCGATGCTCATTTGTGGAATGCAAAATTTTGTTATGCTAATATGACTAATGCGAATTTGTCACATAGCAATATTAGTGATGCTGATTTTACAGATGCAAATTTGACTGGTGCTGAATTAACTGGTTCGTTTCCAAACAAGGCTGATTTTTCTAGTGCAAATTTGACAGGTGTTATTATTTATGGAATTGAAATTTCAAACGATGATTTGAACGAGTTTAAATTAAGAAATTTAGTAATGGAACATCTTTGTGATTTTTGGAGAAAGAACAATACTTTTTCTGGAAAGCTATCTGATGTCAGAGATGAGCTAAAGAAATTTCAAATGAATATAAACCTTCCCCAAACTGAAAAGGACAAGACAGTCAATGTGTTGGCAGGAACAACTTTGACAGGTTGTTTCTTCGGTTGAAAAAATAAAGCTACTTGAGAAGAACAGGAGTAATAGAGATGAGGCAATCAAAGACAATTGAATTTCTTGGTCGTGGTATTGTGTTGGAGAAGGTAACAGAAGTTTTCACGCATCGATGCGATCATGGTGATATGGTCATGCGTGGCGATCCTAAGAAGTTTCATTGGGCAGTATTTTCTCCCAAGAGTAAAAGTAGTTGGTTTGGGGTATGTCCAGCGTATTGGGAAGATGGGAATACTGTAGAAGAAGACTGGACATGGGAATATGAAATAGAAGCGGATTATTCTTGAAATTTTGGAAATAAGTTTTGTTTAGTGGCGAATAACAATAGGGAGATAGAAATGGCATTTACTTTTGCAGAGTTTGAAGGGAAAGCAACTGAGAAGAAATCTGAGCAGATGGATAAGTTTTGGGAAGGAACAGCAAAGATGAGTCACGACTTTCCTTGGCGTGGAAGTGAAGCGACAATCTTTTTAAGACCTGATAATGATGAGCATAGTGATTCTCATTTTTGGGTAGAGATAACGAGATTAAAGGATGGTAAGTTCTTAGTTGAGTTTCGAGAACCTGCTGCGTAAGAAAGTTTCCCCAAACTAGAAACTGCAAGACAGTCATAGTGTGATCAGTAAAACAAACCAAGGAGAATGAAAGATGACGATTGAGCAGCTTAGAGAAAAGATTGCATATCGAACCAACAAGATGAATTGGTGTATCTCAGTAGGGCGGGAAACGCAAGCTGAATGGAATAGAGATCAGATTGCGAGATTGGAAGAGAGTATTCGAGTCATGGAACATGATGCAGCGATGGAATTGGCTAATCAATTGGTTAATCAAGTTCAGCCTGTTTCATTAGCCCAACTTCGTGTTGAAGTTGCTATGGCGAATACAAACCGAGGTCGAGGTAATGTTCAGCATCATTATGTTCCACCTAATGATATTCAGCCTAATGTAAGAAATAGACCTGCAAGGAATACAGATGAAGATTTCGATTATGTTTAGAAAGCTTCCCCAAACTAGAAACAACAAGACAGTCATATTGTAACGAGAACTTTTAACCAAGGAGATAGTGATGCAGATTGAAACAGTAAGCAATGTAACCGAACAAGCAACAGGTGGACATTCGTTCACAATCGTAAACAGCGAGTTTGCGTTTAAGATTTTGAGTAATGGTTTGTATTCAAGGAAGATAGAAGCGGTGATTCGAGAGTTGAGTACAAATGCAGCGGATGAACATATCTTTGCTGGCAAGAGGGAAGTTCCATTTGAAGTAAATTTACCATCGTATGTAAGTAGTGTTTTCTCTATTCGAGATTTTGGCAATGGTCTTTCCGATGCTGATGCTATAAGTTTGTACACTAAATTTTTTGAGAGTACAAAGAGGCAGGACAATGAGGTAGATGGTTGTTTGGGATTGGGCAGTAAGAGTCCATTTGCGGTAACGAATGAGTTTCAAGTAACGAGTTGGCATGGTGGCATGAAGAATGTATACAAGTGTTTTAAGAGCAGTGGTATACCGATGTTGAAGAACATACATTCTGAGGCTAGTGATGAACCTACAGGTGTAATGGTGTCATTAAAGCCATTGTCAGAGTACAGCAGGGTATCTGATTGGGAATCTTATGCTGAGAGGGTGTACAAGTTCTTTGCTGTCAAGCCGAAGGTAAATGTCGATCTTGATATGACATTAGAAGAACCTTTGTTGCATGGTGATGGGTGGTCGATTCATCCTAACTTGCGAGAGAACTACGCAAGGATGGGCAACATAGCGTATCCTATTGACTTCTATTCTGTAGCTGGTGGAGAAGAAAACAATCTATTGATTAAAGATTTGCGAACCATGAAGGGATTGATTTTACAATTCAATCTTGGAGACTTTTCATTCACTCCGAATCGTGAAGAGTTGGATTACAATGAAAAGACGAGAACGGCACTTACTGCTTCTGCGAAGAAGATGGTTGATTTTTTGATGGAAAGTATGAGATCGGTTGTATCTCAAGCTTCGAGTTTATATCAAGCTAGAATGTTGTTTATTGCGAAGAGAAAGCATTTGCTTGGTATGTTTGATGCTCGACTTACTGATGGCATACATTCAAAAGTATCTGGAATGAATTTGAAGTTTAACGATCAAGAACTTTTTTCTTCCAATGGTGTTGTAGGTCTTTCGACTACTTTGAATTGCATCGTAAAGAGTCTTCGATATAGTCGAATCAATAACAAGATCAAGTGTACAACAGATAGTGAAACGAGTTACAACTTCAATGATCCAGTCAAGATATTCTACCATGAGTCTAAAGCTCAAAAGGGAAGGGTGCGTAGATTCTTGGCGAAGGATGATGATCTTGATGCTGTTATTCTTTTGCCTAAATCTGATGCTCAGAACTTGGCGTACATATTAGGGCATGATGGAGATTTGAATGAGATTTTTTCTAATGTAGATTCGTTGCCAGCGGTAACAAGTTACAGTTTGAAAGTAATCAAACAGGCAATTTCGGAACAAGGTTATATGACTCAAGGAAAGGTTGAAGGAGTCATTGATGAGAACGATGAGTGTTTCTATGTGATTAGGAATCGTGACAAATACTATTATGGTTCTAAGGTTTTCAATGCAGATCAAATGAATAGTTTGATTAGGATATCTTTCAAGTTTGGAATTGATATGCCTACTCATTTTATAACTTTGACTGCTGCTGAAGCAGAGAAGCAAAAGATAGAAGAGAAAGATAATTTGCAAGAATTTGTTTCTCATCTGATAGGAAACATCTCAAGTAAATTAAATGATGGCAAACAAGAGTTTAAAGATTTGCTTTGTAGCAAGAAGAAAGTATATGATTTAAAAGATCACGATTTAAATCACGATATGCAACTTTGTAAAGAGAATGTAATGAAATTAAAAGACAATCATCCTCTCAAAAGACTTTTGCCATACATTGATAATCGAAATCATGAGCCAAGTGTAAAGGTTGGTATGATGCTTGCTGCTCTTGAAGTTTTGCGATGTTTTGATAATGGTGTAATAAAAAACATCTTTAGGATTCATGATGGAAGCGAAACTAGCGGAAATGGTTTGTTATCAATGTCTAGTATTTTTGCACAGATAAATTCCATGTGCAGCCGAATTGAAACGAATATATTTGATTCTTACAAAATAGCTTTAGTGAGAGATAGTGGTAATAATTTAGATATATTAAATTCGATGTATGAAAGTGGTTTGATGCCAGAAGTTGTTTGGAATGAATCGCTAACAAAAGATTTTGATTTTGTTTTGAATCTTAGTTAAATTCTTCCCCAAACAGTAAACAACAAGACAGTCATAGTGTGATCGGTAATACAAACTAAGGAGAATGAAGATGATTAGCAATGAGATTATTCTGAAGAAAAAAGAGATAATGAATGAGAATAAGATTTTGAAAAATAGAATCTTTGAGAGTGCTGGAGTATTGCATGGCTATTTAAGAAATGAAGCTAATGGTATAGGTGGTACTACTTGGGGTGAAAGACAATTGTTTTGTAAATCGGCAGAAGTGTTAAAGTTTTTGATAAATGTTATTGATGTTGCAAATGAAGATGTCGATAAGCCATTGATCGTATTCAACGATTCCATCAACGAAGTAGAATGGAGAGATAGTGATTACGGCAAAGTGTTTCATGTTCCAAACAGTCATATAATTTCATTGATTTTCCGTTCTGAAAAAACCATGCGTAGTCTTGGGATTAGTGAAGATTCGTTGACAGGGTTTTTACTTCCAAGACAATCACATCGTAGTTTAGGTTTAAATTCTGATTCTCTTGAGGCAGTTTGTAAAGCAAAATTTATCTATAAAGATAATGTTTGTATTAAGGTTGATTCGTATGAAAAGTTTTGTTCCTTCATAAACAATTCTTTGCTTATAATGATTTCAAATTATTCAAATAATATGAATGAAGAATTTGTTCGTAATATTATTCGATATGATTATGATGATGATTCAACATCTGAAAACAAAAACATCAAGGATAATTTGCGATCTATACTTGTGTACATTACTGTTATGGACAAAAGATTTGATTCGGGTATTATGATCGGTAATCATAAAGATACGATTGATTTTTATTCTAGTTTTTTAGCTAATGAATCAAATGAAGAATTAGACATGGCAGTATCACTATCAGATATTAAAAATATAATTCTATCCATGTTGAATACAATTACTATCTCTAAGGTAGATTTAAACGAAGCGATTGAATTGGGACTTGAAGTTACTGATTTGCAGATTTTAAAGGAAGATGATTTCGATTAATCTTCCCCAAACTGGAAAAGACAAGACAGTCATAGTGTGATGAGAACTTTAACAAAGGAGAATAAGATGAATGAGGGCGAATGGCAGGGCGGGTTGTGTGGTGGTGATAAGATTTTAGAAGAATCAGTCGAAATAATGAGAAATGTTCCTGCTTTTAGGGCGCTTAAGGTTATGTTTGATGCTGGACGGCTTCAGCGGATGAAGATAATCCCAAAGAAGGCATACACTTTCGACTCTTTTCGAGGACAAGTATTCTTTACTGGAGCGCAGTTACTAGAAACAAAGGCTGCGTTTCTAGCACTATGCAATGCAAAAAAAATTGGCGATGAAAATAAGATCAAAGAAGCTATGGAGCTTATTTCAAAGTTGTAAAAAGGAGAATGAAAAATGATAACTGAAAAAACTGATTTGCTTTCTGATGTTAAAAAGTTTGCTTCCAAGTTCATTGATACATGGGTTTACACCAGCGAAGAATGGTGTAAGAAAGAAAGTTCTGCACCTTACTATCTTTTGGCTGGTGGTGTTGTCTTGGCAGCAGAGGGCGAGCTTTACAATATTATGAATGGTCATTACAAAGGTAAGGCAAATGATAATGTAAGGAACAGGCTTCACAAGATAGCTGAGAAGCATGGCTATTACATTGAGCAAGGATATCATTGGTCTTGGCATTTCATTGAGAAGTAATTTTTGAACCTTGGTTGGGAGGCATTTTGAGGGAAACCTTGAGATGCCTTTTTTCATTTCTACCCATTCAGTACACAACCGCACAAGATGAACCGGGTGACCGGATGTTGATCCCTGTAGCTCCAATAAAGATGTAAGTTCTTATGAAACAACGACTTATGTAAATATGAAGCCATGACGACACGAGTTGAATTGAAAAATTTTTTCAACTTTGAATCGAGAACGGTTTGACCAGTAGAACCAGTAGCTCCAGTAGCACCAACATTGCAAAAATTTTTTCAACTTTGAATCGAGATTATTCTTCCCCAAACAGCAAAGAACAATACAGTCATATTGTTACAATAACCAACAAAGGAGAATACGATGAAGGTTTTAAACAAAGATTCAAAGAGGCGAGATGAGATTCTTGGAATAAAGGAATGGGTTGATATGGGTGGTATTATGCGAATTGAGTGTATTACTATTGATCAATTGAGGGAATTAATTGATAATGATTTCCTTGATTTGGAAGATAAGCAAAATTTCGCACCAAGGATTAAGTACATTTATGAGTTTATGAAAAAGTATCCAGACTTTGAGGCTCATGGTTATGCGGTGTCTCCAAACAGGGATGATTATCGGGTCAGCATTGAAGGTGTAAGGTTGAAAAGAAAAGCGACCAAAGAAGAATACAAAGAGTTTAGGTTGTTGTTTGAAGCTGCTGATGAGATTAGTGCTATAAATGGCGAAGCTGGTTTATTCTGTTGGTTTGATTAAAGGAGTTGAAATGCCACCTCATGTACTGTTGATATTGGCACAGATTAGAGAATCTGATCCAGAGTTGTATAAAGAGCTATTGAAAGAGATAGAAGAAAAGGTTAAAGATTTAAAAAAGGAAAGTGCATAATGTTACAAGACATAGTTTTTGGATTTTGCGTAATATATCTCGCTGTTGTTTTACCGATTACTTTTTGCGTTGCTTTTGTTTCGGTAATTGTAAGTATCATTACTTTGTAGGAGTATAACCGATGTGGGATTTAGCTACGATGAAAGTCATGAACTTAGTTGCATTAGAGAAGATCAAGAGGGATGAAAATCAAAGTGATGCTCTTAGAGTTTTGACTGATCTTACCAGAAAAGAAGAAGCTTGCAACATTTTGGAAAAGGTCAAAAAGGGAGATATACAATGAAAATAGAAAACTACAAATTTGTATCTTTGTCTGGTGTTGTATATTCGATCACCAAGGCTAAGTGGAAAAAGCATTTAAAGGCAATGTTTGCTTATACGATTTCTCTTGCAAAGAAAAAGCCTTTGACGAAACCAGAGATAACCCATGAAGACATGAAGTTTTTGGCTTCTGATATTTTTGATATGGAAAAGATGAATCAATACGATTGTATGGATATTGTAAAAGAAGAACTAAGGAGATTAGAAAATGGAAATTGATTTGATGTACAAAATGATAGATCGATGTATAGAGAATTTATCAAAAGATTCTGCGTTGGGAGAAGATGATGTTGCAGAGTGTAGTTACTATTTTGTAAGAAAACTTTGCGAAGCTAATGGTGTAGAAGAGTTGTCTGAAACTATTGTTAAGTAAAAAAAGCCAAGGCTAATCACCTTGGCTTTTTTCATTTCGGTCTATTCAGTACACAACCGCACAAGATTTTTACTGTTCTTCCATTGCGGCTTTCTGTTGTGCTATTCTTAAGTTAATTTGAGCATGATTCTCATCGGCAATAGCATCCATTACAACTTTTCTAACTTGTTGTGGAGTCAGTTTGGTGTGTAATAAAAATTCCTCCATGAAGCTTTGGAGTAATAGCATAGAATTTTGATTACTCATATCTTTTAGAGCATCTATGAATGCTCTGTATTTCATTTTAGCTCCATTAAGTTTAAGCTTTTCAAAATTAAAATTGTCTTCTTTTTCTTGTGGATCGTATTTGGCACTTCCAGCATCGGATGTTGGTTCGTTAATTTCATTGACTTTTTGAGTTGGCAATTGCATTTGACTTTTTACACTTGCCCACCAGTCTTGTTCACTTAGCATATTGTGATTTTTGTAGTACATCTTTGATTCTCCCTTTTCGTTATGTATGATTTGCCTTTTGAAAATTCTCGATTCAAAGTTGGAAAAATTTTTCACTCTTTTGTCGGATTTTGTCGGATTACACTTTTTAACAATTTACATAAGTCATTACATTATAATGCTTTATATCAAAAAGTCTACATTTTATAAGTAGAGTTAATGCGCAGGCGCTGATGGAACTCTTTGGACTCGGAGGATCTTATGTAAATTGACATAAGTAATTACATCATAAAGACTTATGTCAATTTGCTGTCGTTAAATTAAGTGAAGAAATCCCTAATAGGAGTTCGTGTTTTTATAGCCGCTATGTTCCAGTTAGTTCCTAATGCCGTTTTCCAATTCGTTCCTAATGCCGTTTTCTAATTCGTGCCTAATGGTGTGTTCCAGTTAGTTCCGGTGTTAGAGAGTGACTCGAACTATGAGAGACATAAGGAGAAGCCTTACCAGTACAGCCAGTATTCTCGATTCAAAGTTGAAAAAATTTTTCACCATTGGTTTTTATTCAATTTGCATAAGTTGTTATATTGTAAAGACTTATGTCAATGGCACTACTGGTGTCACTGGCATTACTGGTGTCACTGGTCAAACCTGTCTAACCAGTCTGTCCTGTATGTCCAGTCTAACCTGTTGATTGACGCTCACAGGACATACTGGACATACTGGAAAGGTGAAAGCACAAGGTTTTTGAATCTAAGTCGTTATATTGCAATAACTTATGTAAATATTTTTTTCGGGTAATTGGAACTTTGTGGTCGGAGAAAAGTGAAAAATTTTTTCAACTTTGAATCGAGAATTTACTTTTCTAATTTTTCTTCCCCAAACCCGGGACAACAAGACAGTCATAGGGTGGAGGAATTACCCCACCCTCTAAATGAGGCTTGCCGTAAAAGAAACGAGGATGTTTCTTAAACCTAGAAAGGATTCTTTATGTTAATGCTTAGGGCGTTCATTGCTTCAGTTACGATCAATTCAATTGCATGGTACATTGCAACTGGAAACATCGGATTGTTCAATGTGTCGATTTCGGCATGGTGTTTTATGGAATGGATGGCTGTATTCCAAAATACAGACAGAAGTGATATTCTGGACTGGCTTTTACCACCATTAAACCAGCTTTGTTTGTTGGTTAGGGTATTTGCCACAGAAGTTAACAAGATGATTTAAAGGGGTCATTAATGGCAGACAATGATGTTTTCTTACGGAATGCTGATGGTACTCCAGTAGAACTAATTGCAATTAAGTCCATAAAGCTTCGCAGGGGCGGGAAAGATTACATGGAATCTATCCCGTGGTTTTCAAATGGAAAAGAATGGTTTGTCGAGAGGTCAAGGATCGCAGACTATTTAAAATAACAATTCCTTGAAATTGGAGAACATGTGATTTTTAAGATTGTTCCGTACAAGTATGGTTCCGAATTAGTATTTGATCAAGAAGAATATGGTTTGATAAAGGAACCACTGATCGAAGGTGTTCCAGAAATTCTTTATGAGTTATGTGAAAGGCATAATGTAAGTTCAGAAAAGTTCGAATTGTATTTCAGTGATGAGCCATTCGAAGGCTTTCAGCTAGTTGCTGATAAACTACGGGAGTATGGTGGCGGATTTTGGTATCAGATTGGAGCGAAAGAAGGATGGCTTTGTCCTGCCATGTTTTTTTACTTTGACTCTGTGCCAAAAAATATATACTTTAAGGTTGAATCATATGTAGAAAAAGATTAAAACATATTGTCCAAAACCAATATTTTTCTATAATCAAGAATACACATTGAAAGGAAAATTATGCAGAGACAAAAATACTTTTTTGGCGAAAACGACAATTGGAAACGGGATGTTCCAACTCATGAAGAAAAAATGCGGACAATAAGCAGAGACAATGTAGCTAGTCCATTTCATAGATTCATAGGAAATGACAAGGCTATAAAAAAGCTACAGGTAGTTGCTTATGATGCTTTAGGAAAAGATAACCATTTGTGCAGGGAGATGGCGTTCAGTATATTCGGACCGCCATCCAGCGGTAAAACTACATTGGTTAAGATATTTTCTAAAACATTAGACATACCATTCATGGAGTTTGGTCCCCAGATAAAGCAGACAGAAGATATCTTAAAAGAAGCTGAGAGAATATTGTCTATTGAGAATGTACCATTGGTAGAGTTCAAGCGTAGAAATTACTTTGAACTTCCTCCTTGTGTTATCTTTATAGATGAAATTCATGCAGTCTCTGACAATATCATACAGGCTCTATTGAAGGCTACAGAATATAGTGATGGCATGATGATAACAGAAAAAGGCAGGACAGTAAACTGTTTCAATGTTTGCTGGATGATAGCCACTACTGATGAAGGGATGTTGTTTGATGCTTTCAGATCACGATTCAGCCCACTCATGTTGACATATCTTAGCAACAAGGAGATCGGGAAGATTGTGAATTTAGCTCATCCAGATATTCCTTTGCATGACTGTGAGATCATAGCTTATTACAATTCAAGAGTTCCAAGGAAGGCATTGGAGTTTGCGAGATATACGAAAATGGTTCGATCAACTCTTGGAGACATGGATTGGAAGACAGTTATAAAGAAGGTTGCCCAAGATGAGGATATAGACGACTATGGTATGCAAGCGGTTCATCGAAAGGTGATTCATGCTTTAGTTAAATCGCCAATAGCCATGAGCAGAATGTCGTTGGTTATTGGCAGAAAGAAAGAAGAAGTGGAAAGGTTTGTAATGCCTTGGTTGATGGTTGATACAGAAGATGGTAAGGCATTGGTAAAGGTTACTAACAAAGGATATGACTTGACAGATGAAGGCAGGGTTGCTTGTCAAGTTCGTGGATTTCTTGCCGATAAATAAGCTATTGTAAGAGTAGCGATCATATGGTAAGTTGTTTTTCTTTTGCAGGAGGCAAGATGGTAAGAAAAGGTAATCGGCAGGATCGTGCAATGCGTTTGATGTGTAAGATTGCAGTTAGAATGTCAAAAGAACTTGGTCAACCTCTTGATAACCATGAGATTGATGTTATTTTGGAAATTCGTAACACTTATTATCATGCGGTTGGTAGGATTGACGACTTGGTTAGGCGGTTTGATCTTATGAGTATTATTGCGTAGTTGTTTTTATTTTTAAAAGGAGAATGTATGAAGCCCAAGATGAATATATCAGAGTTTAAAAAATTCCAGAAGGTAATGCAAGAGCAGTTGGGAGATATTTGTGAACGGGTTGTGAACGATGGTGAGTATTCATTGCTGACGATTTCCAAGAAATTAGATGGCATTGTTTATCAGTATACTGGCAAAGAAGAATTGATTTGTGACACTGATGAAAACAACAAGAAGAAAATTCTTTTTGTGGAGGATCTAATTGATTCATTTAATGAAAACGAATCTCAAATTAATGTGAAGGTAGAAGACGCTAGAAAGAACAATAAAGTTCACAAGAAATTTTTCATTCACTTGCTTCCATCATTGACTGGTGGAGACATACATCGCAAGGATGTTTTGCTGATGATGTTTTCAAGTGTGCTTATAAATCATATATGGAAAGAAAATCCAAAGGCATTCGAATGGTCTTTAGGTGACTTAGAAGAAGATTTAGTTGATGATTCAGATGTTTAAATAGCAGAAGAAGTAGCTACTCTAATATATAATGTGTTACTATTGGAGAGCAAGAATGGAAAAAAAACTGAAAGTAGAATTGAAGCAAGCGAAGAAAAATCTCGATACATGGTATAGTCATGGAAATTGTGACGATCCAGAAACTGAAGAATGGCTCAAAGGAATCATCTTTGGTTTGGAGAAAGCAATGTCCATATATGCCAAGGAGATAAATGATTGAATTGGGATTATTCTGCTTGACTGGTTCAGCTATTCTTTTGATTATCGCATATATGTTCTTGGAATATTGTGAAAAATAGTTCCCCAAACAAGAATGTGCAAGACAGAATAAGTAGGCAACTTAACCACAAAGGAGTTTACGATGAGTATTGCAGAAGCAAAGGTCGAGAAGAAATATAATGTCAAACCTAGCGAAGATGCAATTTTCGCAAGTTTGTTCATGCAAGTGGAAAAACCAAACGACATCATTAAGATGAGTTGTCTTAATGTTTATGGAAGTTGTTATAGAATCAATATATGGACTTCCCTACATCACCCTTTCATCCCAAATTATGGAAAGATAACATCTAGTTATTTTGTGAAAGAAAACAATGGAACTGTGACTATTATTGCAAGTAATTAGTTCGCAGAAATTTTGCTCGCTCGAAAAAGCCAAGGTTAACCGCCTTGGCTTTTTTTTTGTACTCTTGTGCGGTTGTGTACTGATAATGATGGCTCAGTACACAACCGCACAAGAATTTTGTGAAAAAATATTTATTTTTGTGAAACTTTGGCATTCCCAGAACGAATCATTAGTGAGAAAATTGTCGATTCAAAGTTGAAAAAATTTTACAATCGACAATAAAGAGGTAAGATAAATTGTTCCCCAAACTGAAAAAGACAAGACAGTCATTGTGAGGGTGAAAAAGATTTTTAAAAATAATGGAAATCTTTATTTGCTAAGAACGAACAACAAGTACAAGCGGTGTGAAGGAAATAAAATTCTTTCCCCAAACTAGAAACGGCAAGACAGTATTAGTATCGAGGGTAGTAAAAAGCAATAAAGCTTTTCCCTCATATTATTGTGAATCTAAGGAGTTATTGAAATGCCAGCAAGACCAACAGGAATCAAGTTCAGATACGAAGCTAATGTAGATTCAACGACAATGGCTGAAAGAATCCAATCGTTGAATCGTGACAAAAAGCCAAAACAAAACCTTCCCTATGTTGGAATTGAAATCGAGTTTTTCAGCGAATATAGCAAACAAACAATCTATGAGATTACTGCAAGATATTCTTTGCACCGCATTTGTAGGTTTAAAGGTGATAGTTCGATTGATGAATTTCCAGCAGGTCGAACACCTATTGAAATTGTGTGCTTGTTGCCACAAAAGTATTGGAAGCGGTATCTCAAGGTGATCATCCATTGCCTCAAAAGATGCAAGGCAGAAGTCAACAATACTTGCGGTATTCATGTGCATTTGGATCATAGGGTTTGTACTGGTAGAAATCCAGCAGCTACCTATCTTTCGTTGCAGAGGATGCAGAACTTCTTGTTCAGCCTAACAAAGCCTTCTGCAAACCGAAGGAACAATAGGTACTGTCCTTATGAAAATGAGGTTAATTTTTACAGAAAATTTACTTCTACCAATCGTTATTCAGCGATCAATACAGACGCATTAAGAAAGTTTGAAACAATTGAAGTTCGATTATTTCATTCGACAATCGATCTTGACGAAATTCAAACATACATCAATTGCTTGCTGTTTGGAGTAAAGCGGTGTGATAGTGCTATCTCAAAGCATAATGAGAATGTAGCATGGGAATGGAAGTTACAAACCATGCTTGATGATGCTGGACTACCATCTTCTGCAAAGGAAGAACTTCGCAAAAAGTTTGCAATAGTTGATCATCCGCCAGTTGGAGAATAATTTCTTCCCCAAACTGGAAACAACAAGACAGTCATAGTGTAGTGGAGAGTTTACTTTAACCAAGGAGTTTGTTATGTGTAAGGTTTTAATGTCTATCGGTGTTAAGAAGTCGAAGCGAGCAGCTAATTCAAAGTTTATGATGGCTTCATTAGCCCATATGTCATCTTACGACAAAGATGGTTTGGGTTATGTGGCAGCAGATGGTACAAAAATTTGGGGGGAACGATGGCTTGTGAACAAAAATGCGTTTAAAGTTCGCACTTCCCGCAGCGGTGCTGCCCAAAAGGTTCACGATATCTTTGGTAATGCTCTTTCATCTAATGAGAAAGAGTACAATCAATTCGGTAGTGGTGGCTTTATGAGTGCTACCAGTATACTTTTGCACACTAGGAAAGCTACCTGTGCCAGAAACATTACAAACACTCATCCTTTTGTGATTGAAGATACGGCTTTGATTCACAATGGAGTCATCAAGAATGACACTAAGTTAATGGCAGGTAGGAAAGCCATTAGCACCTGTGATAGTGAGTCTATTCTTCAAGAATACCTCTACAATGGAGTTAATATCGATCCTACTCTTGTTAAGAATTTAGGTGAGGTTTTAGATGGTTGGTATGTTGCTGGATTGATCTCCAAGGATAAAGATGGTAGGCAAATTGTCGATGTTTTCAAATGTGATGATAGTAAACTTCAAGTTGCTTTCATCAAGGAATTAGATAACTTTGTTCTTTGTACTACGATGGAGATTCTTGAGAAGACTGCTAAAGATGCAAAGATGAACATTGAACACGCTGATTCTTTGAAGGGTGGCATGATGTTCAGATTTGATGCAAAGACTGGCGAGAAGATATTGGAGCAAGAGTTTCTTCCAGAGTGTTTAGATAAGCATAAATCTGGCTTCTATGCGACATCTGAACCATCTTCTTATGCTTCCAGCAAGCCTATTTATAACGCTTATCATCCAAGAGGATATTAATTTTATTTCAAATTCTTGTTTGGGGATAATTTCTTCCCCAAACAGGAATAATCTTTACAGTCATAGTGTGAAGAAAACAAAAGGAGAATAAAAATGATATCAATCGAACAATTAAAACATAGACAATCTATGTTGTCTGAAAGAATGCTGTCTCCATCTGCACCTCGCAATAGTGCTGATTTAATTAAAATTATGAACAATGAATTGAAGATTACTATTCACGATGCTTCTGACTTCGTTCTTAATTTACAGAGAGCAATTGTTGAAGCGGATGAAGATGGTGATCCTATTGAACCAGTTACTATTGCTTCTTCGGTTGAAAAAATAAAGATACTTGCATCTAAGAAGAATGAACCAATAGAGATTTTCAAAAAAAGAAAAGAGTTTTTTACTTCTCTAACATTTTTCTTTGGAACTTCGTTCAATCCAAAAGCAATTGTTTTTATTGCAAAGGATTTAGGTAGAATTGAATCTTCGATGGTTAGACAAGATGTAAGAATGGATATTTCGTTTTTACATTATATTTTTAATCATAATCCAAGAAGAATAGCAGATGTCAGCAGAGAACGAATTTTAAGCATTGGCGATAAAATTGACATCATGGAAAGATTCAAATACAGCGATCCTAAAGAAATTAGTCGATTGAAAGAATTATTGAAACTGTAATAAGTTTCTTCCCCAAACAGGAAACAACAAGACAGTCATAGTATCAAGAGGGTGTTAAAAAGCTAAAAAGCTTTTCCCTCAAACAGTAAAGTTAAGGAGTGTTAAGATGCCAGCACCAACAGGAATCAAATTTCGATACGAAACCAATGTAGATGCAACAACAATGGCTTCCAGAGTCGAATCGTTAGAAAGAAACAAAAAGCCAAAACAGAACCTTCCCTATATTGGGATGGAGATTGAATTTGTTTCAGATTACAACAAACAAACAATCTATGAGATTACTGCAAGATATTCTTTGCACCGCATTTGTAGGTTTAAATCTGATGGTTCAATCAAGGTTAATCGTGATGGTCAAACTTGCCTTGAAATGGTGATTTTGATGCCACAAAAGTATTGGAAGCGATACCTCAATGTAGTTATCAGTTGTCTCAAAAAATGCAAGGCAGAGGTCAACGATAGCTGTGGTCTTCATATACATCTGGATCATAGGGTTTGTACTGGTCGAAATCCAGCAGCTACCTACTTCTCATTACAGAGAATGCAGAACTTCTTATTCAGCTTGGCTAAACCTTCAAGAAGAAACAATAGGTTCTGTCCTTATGAATCTGAAGTTGATTTCTACGAAAAGATCAGAAGTAGCAATCGTTATTCGGCAATCAATTTAACCGCATTGCCAAAATATAGAACGATGGAAATAAGATTGTATCATGGCACACTAGACCTTGCAGAAATCCAAACATTCGTTAATTGCTTGCTGTTTGGAATAAAGAGGTGCGATAGTGCGATTGAGAAACATAATGAAAGTGTAGGTTGGGAATGGAAGCTGGCTAACTTGCTGGAAGATGCAGGAATGCCAGAACTAGCAAAGCAAGAACTTCGCAAAAAGTTCTTGCCAGCAACAGTTACCCATCCTGTTATTGGAACACCAACAATCACATCAGAAAATGATGATGATTAAATTCTTCCCCAAACTGGAAACTGCAAGACAGTCATAGTGTGGTGAGAACAATAACCAAGGAGAACTAAAATGGCAGAACCAATGGCTCATGCCATGTCTACCGCCAAGAAATTTGGCGGGAAGTGGGAAGACTACTTTGCAATCCATGAGAAGATGGATTGCTCAAAAAAGTATTGTGGCGACAACAGGCATCGTGCCTTGACCCACAATCACTTCTGGATACATGAAGTGATGGAAGTGGTCTTCGGTAAATTCATTACAAATAGTGATGGAAAGACAGTATCAATCTATCGCATATGCGAACAGCATATAAACGAGGATTACAAGTTCAGATTCTTTCCCAATGTAATGGATTACCTTTGTGAAATGAAGCTTACTGGCTGGATGAATAATGGTATGGGCGAACCACCTACCACTAAAAAGAGTATTACTGGCGAACCTAAAACAATTGAATTTTCTTTTTAAGGAGTTTGAATATGTCAGATGAAAATACAAAGCTTACCATCAAAGATCAATTGGATAGTTTTATCAAAGCTTATCCCAAGGCGAAGACTTTATCTTGTACCTTTAATGGTTCTGGTGATAGCTTCGAATCGTTTGATGACATTTGTGCTTTTAACAAAAAAGATGAGCCTATAGATATAGATTTTGGAAGTGAGTTTGATTTTGATTCTATTTTTGAATCTATTATTGACCATGATGATCGTGCAGATTTCAACAATGATGGTAGTTGTGGAGTGATTGAAATTGATCTAAAAACCAGAAGGGTTACGATCAATGTTTCTCATTATGAAATGCGAGAAGTTGAGCAGGGAGAGAATACTTATCTCATTGGAGAAGATGGTGAGGTTGGAGAAGATGCGGATTTGGTTTGATCGACAAGTTTAAAAAAGCCAAGGTTAATCGCCTTGGTTTTTTCATTTCTACCCATTCAGTACACAACCGCACAAGATGAGCCGGACAACCCAGATGTAGCTCCCTGTAGCTCTGATTCTGATGTAAGTCCTTATGCAACAATGACTTATGTAAATATCAAAGGTTAATGAAGGCATGACGAAACGAGTTGGATTGAAAAATTTTTTCAACTTTGAATCGAGATTATTCTTCCCCAAACAACAAACAACAAGACAGTCATAGTAACACTTAACAAGGAGAATCGAAATGAATGATCTGAAGGAATGTATAACGAGTCAAGACTATGTTGAAACATTTGATAAATTAGAAAATGCAGGGATAACTGAAGTTCGCATTTGTTATTCCGAAGCTTGGGAACGAGAAGATGATGGGAAAAGAATTAGCGGTTCTACTGTAGACTATGTTGCGTTGAAACTCAGCAAAGAAACATTAAGTATAATAGACAAGTCGATAAATCCAGATTTGGGAAAAGAAGATGCAGTTGACGAATTAATTATCGAAGGAGGTTGGACACCCAAAAAGGGTGACGATAGTATTGTTCGTGATGTTAATATACCAAACTTAATTTTCACCGAAAGTTTTCTTGCTATTTTGACTCATCCTGTTCATAAAGAATACGAAAACTTCGATGACGAAAAAGATTCTGGAGGATATTTTCATTGGTATGTTTCATCTAGAACTATCACTCTCAAGTATGATGGTGGTTCTGACAAATTTAGAGATTCTGATCCAGATCAGTTTCATTGGTGGTCAGAAGGAAAATATAAGAAAGAATCGGAACGATATAGAATTTGGATTTAATTGGTGGTCTTTTAACACTTAACAAGGAGAATAATGTGAACGATAAAGACTACATTGAAAAGGAACTTGAAAAGTATCCCTATCGTGACAATAACGACATACCTTTCCGTTTGGAACGCATCGATGAACATTCATGGAATGTATACGAGATGTGTCTTGAACACGAATACGGATGCTTTGTTGGTGCTTACGAAAAACAAGTGGATGACTTTGACGACTGTGACACTTTGGAGCAAGCAATTGCTTATTGGAAAAACTACAAGGAGAATCAAAATGTCTAGAGAAACAAAAAGAATCAAGTTGGAGAATCCAGAACAAGTATTTGCAATTGAATTGCCAAAAGCATTTCAACTTACAAAGGAATTGTTTGATAAGTTCTTACCGAACAATAAGGTCGAGATTGTTGATGAAGAAATTACAGCAGATGGAATACATCTATGTCCTATCGTCATGGATGCTTCGACTATTGTATCTGTAAAAGAAGTCGTTGGTTGGAGTCTTTATGCAACCAAGACCCTATCGTCAAACAATAGAGAATATCCAGATGAAGAAGTTTTTGTTGAATTTGGAGAATATCGTTGTCTTTCGGAAGCGGTTGCTGAATTTTTAACTACTGTTTTAAAAAGCAATATCAATTGTCACTTGGATAGAAAAAGTGACGAAGAATACGAAAGAAGTATTGCAATGTGGGATAATGAGATTAATGTTTGGTAAGTTTGTTATTTAACTTTCTTTAGGAGAAGCAGGATGCAGAAGATTATTTGTATTTTTACGGATGATACCAAGAAGTTATCAAGTCCTCATATCTTTACCGCTGACCATCAATTGGATGCGTTTGCGATACTGGTTGATATTTTGGAGAATGAAGTTGATTCTGGAAGGAAATTTTCTAATCAAGAAGTCCAAGAAATCTTTTCTACAAACAAAGCTGAATTTGGAAAAGAGAAATTGGCAATCATTGATTGGAATGGGAAAAGTTGTCCGGTAGAAACAGCTACGAAACATCTTTCCAGCTTTCATCCCAACTTCCAAGAAAAAGAAAAAAGGAAAAAGGTTGCAAAATAACCTTCCCCAAATTGGTAAAGACAAGACAGTCATAGTGTAACAAGTAACTTTAACAAGGAGAATACGATGTTGGAGAATGGCATACCTCATAAATACTTCAAAGAAGTATTAGAGATCGATAAGACTTCCAAAACAGGTTTGCGTTGGAAAAAACGAGAAAATGCAACTGGAAACTTCAACACTCTATTTGCTGGAAAGGAAGCTGGATTTGTCCAGACTTTTGGCAGCAACAAGTATCACATCGTTAAGGTTGGCTATAGAGGCAGGGCGGTAAATTTCCCTGCCCATAGGATCGTAATGATTCTATCTGGCAAAAAGATCGATGGCAAGATCGTCAAACATAAAGATGGTGATGGTCTTAACAACAGCCTATCTAATCTTGAGATTTGTACCCAAAGCGAATTTCTTGGTGGTCGTAAGATTCAGAATAATAACCATTCTGGATTTAAAAATGTTGTAAAGGTCAGCGAGAACAAGTTCGTTGCCCAATTCTCGATGAATGGCAAAAAGCACTATGTTGGATATTTCGATACTGGTAAGAAGGCTAATAGTGCGGTATTGGCGAAGCGTAAACAACTTTCAATTGCTTAAGGAGATGAATCATGGGTATGGATTTGTATGGTAAAAAACCATTAGGTGATAATGGAAGTTATTTCCGTAACAATGTTTGGTGGTGGCGACCATTAGCTGTTTTTGTTCAAAAAACTTATCCAACTTTGACATCTAAATGCAAAGCTTGGCATAGCAATGATGGCGATGGTCTTGGAAAAGTAGCAGCATTAAAACTTGCTATAGCTATTAGAGCAGATATTGCTTTTGGAAAAGTCAAAGAATATGAAAACAAATTCAATGAAGCCAAGAAGTCTAAACCTAAAGTAAAATGCGAAATTTGCAATGGTACTGGAATACGAGATGATGACAAGGGAGTGTTGTTTGGTTACGCAACTAAGGAATTAGATAAGGAACTTGCCGATAAGCTTGGCAGAAATATTGGTTGGTGCAATGGTTGCGATGGATATGGAGAGAGCCAAGATTCATCTACTTGGTATTCTTTCTCAGAAAAAAATGTCATTGAATTTGCTAACTTCTTGGAAAATAGTGGTGGATTTAAAATCTGTTAAGGAGGTAGGATTTTATGATTAATATAAAGAATGGATTTGGAAAGATAATAAAGAAGGTCAATAGCAATTCATTGGTTGGTGCAAAGCTTAATCGTGTCAATCTGATTGGTGCGCAGCTTAGAAAAACCATTATGATTCGATCTAATTTAAGATATGCAAATTTAGGAAATGCCAATTTGAGTTGGATTGATTTAACAGGTTCTGATTTGACAGGTGCTAAATTATATGAAACATATTTGGATCATGCTAACCTGACTCGTTGCGATTTGTATCAAGCTTTTCTGAATGGTGTTGAGATGGATTTTTCATGTTTAAATAATGCCGATATGTGTGGGATTAATCTGAGAGATTCGAATGTTCGGGCTTCTACTTTTCTTTATGCAAATATGTATTGTACTTATGCAGCAGATTCTGATTTCACCAATTCAATTTTCGAAGGTGCTAATCTGAAAGGTTCTACTCTTTGCAGAGCCAAACTGGTTGGTGCTGATTTTTCTAGAGCTAATTTAAGAGATGTTAATTTAAGAAATGCTGATTTAACAAATGCCGATTTTACAAATGCTGATTTGTCTGGTGCTGATTTAACAGGTTCTAATTATTGTGATGCTGATTTAACAGGTGCTATTTTGACTGGCACTATTTTTACTGGTGATCAGATTAGGGCAGTTCAACCTGCAACTAGAAGAAATAGACCCACAAGAAATGCAGAAGGCGAAGATTTTGATTTTGTATAAATTTCTTCCCCAAACTGCAAACTGGAAGACAGTCATTATGTAAGGGAAACAGATAACAGCTAACAGTTAGCCTAATCTACTTCCCAACATAAAGGGGATTAAATCATGATCAGTAAAGAATTTGTTTTGGCTGGCAAGGCAACTATCACCATCGAAAATGATGCAGCTTGGGCTTCCCAAAATGGTCATCCTTCCCATTGGACTTACAAAGTGTCCAAAAAGGAATCAAACCAAGGTGGAGACATCTACTTCGTAAGTCTCTTGACCGGACCTGACAATGAATCCAGCTACTCCTATTTGGGTATCTTGGACAAAACAAACGCAGATGTACGATTGACCGCCAAGAGCAAGGTCAACGATACCGCCACCTCCTACAAGGTTCTCAAACGAGTTCTCAACCTTGTCTGGAAAAACGAAACCAAAGGCATTACTGATGCTGGATTTGAAGTCCATCACTCTGGTCGTTGTGGTGCTTGCGGTAGGAAATTAACGCATCCAGAAAGCATTAAAACTGGATTTGGTCCCGAATGTGGAGGAAGACTGTAATGTTTGATATGCCAGCTATCGTTAGAGCCATTGAATTAAACGAGTATGAGGTTTCTTTCTCAATAAAGAAACCTTACTCTCGAACTTCCGATATTGTTCGAGCTACCTCATCGACTTCTGCCAGACATATTATTGAAACAAAATATGGAAAGTCAAATGTAACGATCCATTCAGTAAGACTTTTAAAGAAAGAGAGTGAGATTCAAAAATGAATTACGAATTAAAGGATGTCGCTATTGGCGGTTGGACTGTAAAGTTAGTCAACGATCCTGACGGACAGTTATCTGTGTATTTGTCGCATCAAGATGGAACAGAAATTCATGAGTGTGGTGCTGATATTGGCAAACTAAATGAATCGTTCAAAGTCGTTGAGTGGGCAGAGCGTTTTACGACAGATAAAATAGAAACAGAATTTGAAGAAGATTGGCAGAACTTCGTAGAAAATAACAGCAACTTTAAATCAACTTAAGGAGAATGAAATGGATGAGAAAATATATTTGGTAGTGTGTTTAGAAACCAAGAAAGAATATCTGTGGTCAAAGAGGCAGATGATCAGAGAGCTTAATCGTGATAGATCGGGAGATTGGCTTAAGTATAACGAAACAGATTGGGAAGAAGGTTGGGATCATTTTGTGGAAGGTAATCATCTGACATGGAAAAATAGAGAAGAATTAACTGTAGATTTTGTTTAACGAAAAAGCCAAGGGATTAAACCTTGGCTTTATTTCTAACCACCACTCAGTACACAACCGCACAAGATTTTTCCTGTAGCTACCCGGATAAACGACACGAAAGTTGAAAAATTTTTTCAACTTTGAATCGAGAAATTCCTAGATAGGTTCATGGAATCTTTAGCTTTGTTAGTAACGATGTTGTTCTTCTCAATAATTTTAATTGGTCCCATTTCTTGGGGATTAACAATTATACTTCCAACATGGTTAGGAAAAACCTTGTGTTTCATTTCTTTGATAGTTGGATTGTGGTGGTTCTTTCTACCAATTGGTCCAGCAAGGTTCTTTTCTGTTCCAACAGTATTACTGTCTCTTAAAGGACTTTACAAATAGTTTAATCTTTTCCCATAAACTAATCTTTTGCGGTTGTGTACTTAATGGGAAGACTTCTACCCCTCCCTTTTCACTAAGTGGGAAGACTTCAACTCCTGACTTCTTCATGCGTACCTTTGAATCTTTAGTCGTTGGCACATCTTCTTTTTTTGTTTTTTTAGGTTTTTTATTTGGCTCTGAATCTACAGACTTAACCTTTTTTTTAACTTTTGGAACTGGCTTTTCAACCTTATCCTTCTTAGCCTTATCTTCTTCAATCTTCTTCTTATTCATTTTATTTGTTAAATAGTCAAATTTATCGTAACGCTTCATAAATCCCCTTTTTTAAAATAATTTAAAAATTTCTTATAATTTTTTGTTACAAGTCCTTCTTTTGTCCTAAACTATAATATAGATGATTTAAATTATTTTTCCCCAAATAAGAAAGTTTAATACAGTCTATTGTGGGTGAGAAATTTTAAATAATCAGAAAGGACATTATTATGTCTAAGAAAGTTGGAAGACCCAAAGGACAGTCGATCTTTCTAAAAGGAAGGATCAACAGAGTGATAGTAAGCCTAATCAGAACTTGTGGTGGCTTAACTGCTACTAGAGATCGCCTACTGATTGAGGGTGTGCAATTTGAGAAAGGCAAACGAAAAGAAAAACTTTCGATTAGCTTGCCTACACTTGTAAAAGTCGCCCAACAAGCCAAAATAAAATTGCATAGAGGAAGAAAGAAGTTACAATTCGCAGGTTGATTCCCAAGCCAACTGGCATAACCAAAACTTTATATTTGGGCGATTAAAGCTAGGTTGTGTCAGTTCCCTAAATCCCGCATCTTTTTTTAAAGGTGCGGGATTTTTTTATTCCCCAAACTAGAAACAACAAGACAGTCATTGTGTAACCTTAACCAAGGAGATGATCATGGAAAAGTGTGAATGCGGAAATGACTTCTTCTACTCCAAGCATTGTGCAGCTTGGGTATGCGAAGAATGTTCCAGTCATAAAGACTTGGCTAGATGTTATTGTGGCTGGAGTGAAAGCGGACAAAATGGTAGAAGGGAACTTGAGGAAATGGGCGAAACAATTGAACCAGAGGAGTATTAGCAATGTGTAAAGTTTGGACATTCGATGAAAAAATTGGAGGTTGGTATCCAATGGTAAATCAAAGAACTAATGAAGAATTAATCTTTGCTACAAAAATTGAAGCTAAAAAATTTGTAGAGGAATATCCAAGATTTGGTTGCGATTACAGTAGAAGAATAAGAAATGGCAATTGGCAGATTGTAGGAGATCAAAAATGATCAATGAAGAAGAAATCAAACATCTTCAATCGTGGAGCAAGGATCATCTTGCTCTATTTGTGGCTAAACAAAATGAAAAAGAAATGAAAAGATTGCGTGAGGAAAATGAAATGTTGCGTGAAGAAATCAAAAAACTTAAGGAGTCTAAAAATGATTGATGACGAACTACTCGATGATATGCTTGATGAAATTCTCGATGATTTCAATGACGAAGATGAATGTGAAGGTTTTGATTATGACGGTGACGGAACACCATTACCATTAGCAGCATAAGGAGATATAGATGAAGATGTTTGATAAGACTGACTGGAAATTATTGTGCAAACAAAAAGAAACAATACTTCATTTGTTTTTTAGCGACAGATTGACAAAAGAAGAAAAAGAAAACATTGATGGCTTAATTGAGTTTATCGATAACTTCCAAGAGGCAGCAGAGACTCTTGGTCATCCAGTATTATTTCTGAGTGAAGAAGTCATTATGAATTTGTAAATCTTTCCCCAAACAAACGAGATCAAGACAGTCATTGTGTGAACTTAACAAAGGAGAATGAGATGAAAGATATTCAAGAAATGTATCGTAAACGAGTGTTTGATGAACTTACTCCAGTACAATTTGATGAGCTTTTGTTGGGTGAAATCGATGAATTGAATCCTCCAATAAAAATTGGCTCTTTGGAATTTAAAGCGAGCGAAATCATAAAGAAATTGCGACCAGAGGCATTAGAAAATAATGAATTTTTAGTTGCATTGTTTGAGGGTGAAAATTGGTATGAAAGAATGATGATTGGATTGGATAATACTTACTGCTGGCTGTATCCTCCCACAGACGAAAACGGAGAATATCTTAAATACGAGGGAGTAAATCCAGAAAAGGATTGGAGCTTTTTCAGATGGCAAGGTTGTCATCGAATTATGAGGGAATCTAAAATCTATTTTCTTCAAGAATATAAAAATATTCTCTTGCAAGAAAATCAAAATGATCTGCTGCAAGAAGTCAAAAAAGAACTTCAACATTGTTTGAAACATGAAGATCCGGTAGAGATAGAAATTTACAGCGAAGACAAAAAGCTTCGCAAATTTCTCAACAGCAATGGTGAGTTCTCATTTCGTGCGGTAGAAAAACCAGAAACTCAAGACAGTCATTGTGTGATAACAACAAAGGAGATTGAAATGAAGAAATTTAGAGTAGAGGTTTGCCGAATCTCATACGGCTTCAACGAGATTGAGGTCGAAGCAGAAACACCAGAAAAAGCCAAAGAGATTGCTCTTGAAGAAGCTGGAAACTATTTATACAGCGAAAGCCATGCTGATTATAAAACCGATGGCGTAACCGAAAAGGAAGCTTAAATGATAGAGATTAAAAACATAGATGGCGAAGTTATTCACACAGTTGATGCTGATACATGGGTTGGTATTAAACTAATTGATGCCAATCTTTATCGTGCTGATCTTTCTGATGCTAATCTTCGTAAAGCCGATCTTCGTCACGCTGATCTTCGTTATGCGAATCTTCGTGGTGCTAATTTGATTGGTGCTAATCTGAATAATGCACAGCTTTCTTATGCTAATCTTTGTGGTGCGATTCTTCGTGGTGCGTCTATTCGTAGTGCGAATTTGTATGGTGCTGATATTAGCGGTGCTGATCTTAGCTGTTCTAATTTAAGTAATGCTGATCTTCGTCATGCGAATCTTCGTGGTGCTAATATTTTCACCACAAAGCTGGAATATTCCATTCTTCATTACGCTAATCTGACTAATGCTAATCTTAGTTTTTCTGATCTGAATAATGCTGATCTTAGTTGTGTTAATCTGAATAATGCTGATCTTCGTCACGCTGATCTTTCTAATGTTAGTCTTCGTGAAGCGAATCTTTGTGGTACTAATCTTTCTGGTTCGAATCTGACTGGTGCTGATCGTACTGGTGCTTGGCGGAATGGTGATACTGGAATGCAGAGAAGGAATGTGGAAGGCGAAGATTTCGATTATGTCTAATTTCTTTCCCCAAACAAACGAGATCAAGACAGTCATTGTGTGATAACAACAAAGGAGAATGAAATGAGTAGTAACGAAATGTTTTGCAGGCTTGACGAAACACATATAACCGAAGATGGCGATTACATTCCCAAAGGAACGCCAGTGCGGGTCTTGTATTGGAGTCCAGACAAGGAGGGATTGCTGCGGGTCGAAACTACAGCCCATATCTATGCGGACAGTTCAGATGATGAGCATCAATCATTCGCTGGATATGGAATGTTAATCGATGTCAATCCTAATTTGATAACTTTTAGTTCTTTTACCAAAGGAGAATCGAAATGATTAAGATCAAAACAGAAAACATTATTTTTTTAGATATTGACCATCTAAAAGAACATTTGCCAAAAGAATATTTTATGCGGTTAATTGAGAGGTGGAGTGGTTACGGAAGGAACAATGGCAATTTTGGTATTTCGCATATGGGGAGTTTGATAAGAATCATGGAACTTAATTTGAAAGCTGTTGAAATTCCCATAGATGAAAAAGAAAAAGTAAAGTTAGTAATTGAAGCAGTAAAAAAACTTAATTGTGATATGGTTCACGAAGGATTTTGGTGTGGAGAATAATTTTTCCCCAAACAACAAGACAGTCATAGTGTGAACTTACCAAAGGAGAATCGAAATGATTAAGATCAAAACAGAAAACATTATTTTTTTAGATATTGACCATCTAAAAGAACATTTGCCAAAAGAATATTTTATGCGGTTAATTGAGAGGTGGAGTTGGTTTGGAAAAGGTGTGGGAAATGGTGGTGTTTCAAATTTTAAAAATTTGATAACAATCATGGAACTTAATTTGAAAGCTGTTGAAATTCCCATAGATGAACAAGAAAAAATAAAGTCAGTAATCGAAGCAGTAAAAGAACTTAAGTGTGACATGGTTCACGAAGGATTTTACGAAGGACTTATCTAAAATCTTTCCCCAAACAACAAACAACAAGACAGTCATAGTGTAACGAGAACTTTAACCAAGGAGAATGAAAGATGATTAAGATAAAGAACGAGATAAAGATAAAGAACAAGCAAGGAAAAGTTATTCATACAGTCTTTGCCGACACTTTGGTGGGTGCGAATCTTACTAGATTGCAGCTTAAGGGTGCGAATTTTCGTAATGAGCATCTTTCTAGTGCGAATTTTAGGGGTTCAAATCTTAATGGTGCAGATTTTTATCATGCGGATCTTCGGAGTGCTAATTTTTTTAGTGCGAATCTTTCCGGTGCTGATCTTCGTAGTGCGGATCTTCGTGGTGCGGACATTGGGTGCATTAAAGTAAACGAAAAAACTAAATTTTAACAAGGAGAATGAGATGATTGAGATCAAAAACGAAAGTGGCGAAATGATTCATACAGTTGATGCTGATACCTTAGAAGGTGCTAATCTTGTGGGTGCTAATCTTGAGGATGCGAATCTTGAGAATGCGAATTTAAGGGGTGTGAATCTTAATGGTGCTAATCTGAATGGTGCTAATCTGAAGGGTGCTAATCTGACTGGTGCTATTATCATTGATTGCTATCTTTCTCATGCTGATCTTAAAGGTGCGATACTTAATCTTGCTGACCTTCGGGAATCTCATCTAGAAGAAGCCGATCTTCAAGGTGCGAGTATGGAGAATACTGATCTTCGTGGTGCGTGTTTTCTGGCTGCTAATCTGACTGGTGCTAATCTGACTGGTGCTAATCTGACTGGTGCGTGGATGCTGGAAGCTATTATGATTGGTGCGAATCTTACTGAGTCTATTTTGATTAATGCTGATTTGGATGATGTTGATCTGACTCGTTCTAATCTGACTGCTGTTAGGTTTCGTGGTGCGAAGATGAATGGTACTGATTTTTCGGGTGCTAAATTTACTGGTTCTTTTTTGGAGGGTGCTATCACTACTAGATATACGATAGGATTTCCAAAAGTTTCTTCTAAGAAAACACCAGAAACTCAAGTGGTAGAAACACCAGAACCTCAAGTGGTAGAAACACCAGAACCTCAAGCAACACCAGATCATGAGAAAAAAATCATGACACCAAGAGAAGCTTTTGCTTATGCAAGAGATGTTTTACACGCACCTTTTCCAGAAGGTGAAGCTACGATAGCTACAAGTGCTAAATATTCTTATGAATATGCAAGAGATGTTTTAAAAGCACCTTTTCCGTTAGGTGAAGCTGCGATAGCCACAAGTGTGGAATGTTCTTTTGCTTATGCAAGAGATGTTTTAAAAGCACCTTTTCCGTTAGGTGAAGCTGCGATAGCCACAAATGTGGAATGTTCTTTTGCTTATGCAAAAGATGTTTTAAAAGCACCTTTTCCGTTAGGTGAGACTGCGATAGCTACAGCAGGAAGCTATTCTTATGGGTATGCAAAAGATGTTTTAAAAGCACCTTTTCCATTAGGTGAAAAGGCAATTGCTACAAATGGATATTATATTGAAATATACAAAGAGTTGTTTCCAGAAACACAAGTAGCACCAGCACAAGCACCAACAATAGAAGAACCTCAAGCACCAGATTCTATAAATATTGTGAGTGGTTTCTATCTGAAGGAAAAAACATCAATGAGCGACAAACAAAAACGAAAACAAAAAATAAAAGATGTGATCAAGAATACATTCCTAACATTGGTTTATACATTAGAGGATATCATTGAATGGGATAGGGGTGGTGGCACATACAGCTATGTTGGCTGTATGGTTGATGGTGATAATATTCTGAAAAGAATTCACGAATTGATGGAAACATTTCCAAATTTGACTGAAAATCTTGCTACCGAGACATATCCAAAGGTGAAATCTTATATGGATGAATATTCAAAGTATCGCAAAGAAAAGCAAGAAAAAGAAAAACCCAATGTTTAATTTCTTCCCCAAACAACAAACACCAAGACAGTCATAGTGTGATCGGTAACAACAACAAAGGAGAATGGAAGATGATTGAGATCAAAAACAAAAGTGGCAAAGTGCTTATGACAGTAGATGATGATAATTTGAAAAATTTAGAGCTTGATAATAGTGAAAGTCTGAAATGTGCTAGGCTGGCTTATGCGAATATGGAAGGTGCTAGGCTGGATCATGCGAATATGGAAGGTGCCGATTTAAGTTATGCTTATCTTGGTGCTGCTGATTTGGAATGTGCTTACCTTTCTGGTGCTGACCTTTCTGGTGCTGACCTTACTGGCGCTAATCTAGCTGGCGCTGACCTTACTGGCGCTGACCTTACTGGCGCTAATCTTGAAAATGCTGATCTTGGTGACGCAAAGCTGCTTAATGCAAAGCTGCTTGGTGCTAATCTTCGTGATGCTAATCTGTATGGTGCTGACCTTAGTGCTGCTAATTTTCATGGTGCTAATTTTCTTGGTACGAATCTTGATTACGCCAAAGTGAACAAAAAAACTAATCTTTCACAAAGGAGACTGAAATGAGTAAATTTAAAATTGGGTGTGAAGTTGTTTGCGAAGATAGTGATGAAATGGCTGAGAAATTTACCCTTAAAGAAAAATTGAATAAGGGTAAATGGGTGGTAAGTGACCACAAGGGATTGCTTAAAGTAATTTCTGAAAAGAATATGTTCAAGATCAATCGCAGAAACATAAAGGTTGGCGATTACGCTTACAATCCTTTTTCAGATTGTATAATGTACATCGATGAAGAAGACGATATTTATTATGTGAATGGAAGTTATTCTAAAGTTCAAAATTACAAAAGACCAAGGAGACTGAAATGAAAAGTAACGATAAATTGGATTGCCTTCCCGAAGTAAAAGACAAGCCTTACGAGAAACCCGAAGAAGGCGATCTAGAGTCACTTGCTGTCCACTTCGGGCAGAGACTCTATAAAAAGTACGGCTTAGATACTTTAAGAAAAATAGACGAAGCTAATGTGCCTCTAAAGGATACCATCTATGATGCAGTATACGATTACATCGACATGACTGAGCTTTATGAAGAATATGTCGAAGCCTGTGGTGATATGGACTTAAACTGGCACAACTATTACTATGGCGAAGTTTTTCGTATGTTCAAAAACGATGGCTATGCAACATGGGGAGATAATTATGGAGAAAACTAAAGAGGACTTTTTCCTCCAGTTTGTGTACCAAAAACCTCATAGCTTTGATGTGCCATCACACATACTCGCCAATAGTATCGTTAATTCCTTGATGGATCGTGGACTATCCAAGGAAGCTGCCCAAAGGTTCATCTACAGCAAATTGTATCGTTGGGCATTTGATTTTGGCGGTCTTACAGAATCTATCGAAAAAGCAGGAAAAGATTTTGTTGGCAACTTGTCGAAAGAAGATATTGAAGCCGATACCCTCAATGAGTATGGTGGCAAATTCAAAAAAGTTCCTGACGATTACGAATTTAGAGAACAAACAAAAACCATTGGGAAAACCCAATTTTACAAGGAGTAAACTTATGTCTATCATTTTGAGCATGATTCTAAGCCTGACCGCAAGATACCAAGAAGCAAAAGACCCGCAAGTCTATCTAAGTTCTGAAACTGTTATCGTCAATGACGAACTTAAAGAAAGAATAACTGTTGTCAAAGAAGGTAAGAAACCTTTTACCTATCATGTTATTGTTGTCGAAGATGGAAAAATTGCGTTTGAATTTCGTAACTAATTTGTTCCCCAAACGAGGAACTACAAGACAGTCATTGTGTGTGGAAAGGATAACAACATAAGGAGACTGATATGAATGCTTCTGTAAAATCTTGGATCAATGGCAAAACTAACTCTGCAACCTTTACTATCGACAAGGTTGCAACAGGGCATAAAGCCCACCATACTGGCACTGGTGTCCATGACACTAGACCTCGAAGGGAACGCACTCGCAATTCCCAAGTCCAAAAGGCAATCAAGGAGAACTTCTAAACTCTCCACCTAAATCAACCCCTGCTCCATGACTCGTTGTCGTGGAGCTTTTTTTATTTCTACACCCATTCAGTACACAACCGCACAAGATGCTACAGGTTGACTTGAAAAATTTTTCCAACTTTTAATCGAAAACTTTCCCCAAACAACAAACGGCAAGACAGTCATAGTGTAAAGGAAACAGATGACAGTTAGCCTTTACAGAAAAATAGAAAATAAGTTAAAATTGTTGAAATTGTTTTGTACTTAGATCGAATAACAATGAAGGAGAAGTTATGATTGCAAATAGAACGATTTCAAAGTTGATCTCAAGGAAACTAACTGAGCTTTCCTTCGTTGCTAAAATTGCCTTGGATGATGCGAAAACTGGCTTCGGTATCGAATCATCAGATGAACTGGCGATAGCAATACAAAATGCAGAGTCGCTTTACAAAAACTTATTGGAATTAAAGAAGACTTGCAAATAACCTTCCCCAAACAGGAAATAACAAGACAGTCATAGTGTAACGAGAATTTAACAAGGAGAACAACCATGAAAGATGTATCAGAAGAACAAGAAAAACTTGTAGCAGCAGCACCAGATTTGCTTGAGGCTCTGAAATCTTTCGTAGTTCTTTACAAGCAGGGGCAGCTTGTCATTGAAGGTGATGATGGCAATGATCCTGTTGTAGCGAAAGCAGTAACAGCAATTGCCAAAGCAACAGGAGAACAACCATGATTGAAGAAGGTGAATCCGTAGTACCTACTGTAAAAGGACAATTCTTAGTTTTTGAAAGTTACACAGGCAATCCAAATGGAACTAGCTATGTTCGGTTTGTTGATGCTGATCAAAATGAATTGCTTTTTTATAATGAGCAAGAATGGGTAGAAGAACCACAATTGGTTATGGGTTGCATTATGGCTGCAATTCAAAATGGAGTGAAAGAAAGATTTGATTTAGTATAGCCACAACAATAAAGGAGAATAAAATGACATATGACGAAAAGCTATATGAAAAATGCGTACAACTTTATGAGGCAGATGGTCAATCAGCGGTGATTGATTACTGCCGAGAAATCAATCATCCTACATGGGGCAGATGTCAACCATGTGATTGTGATGAAAGTCCACTAATGGATGATATGTACAAAACTTGCTTGGTGTGTGGACATTCCACTTATCACGATGAAGAAAAGTTTGATTTAGTATAAAGGAAAAATCATGAAAAGTTACATGGACAGAGAGCATATCGCAAAAACAAAGATATGCTGGCTTCTTGCAGAAGATGTAAAGTTTATCAAGGAATCAATCGCTACTAATGAATATTCATTGGTAACATCTTACCTTGATGGTTATATTGGAGGTAAGGGAAAAAAACAATATTCAGAAATGAATGATGATGAAATCAACCGAGAATTTGATTCGAGAATTTTATCCATCATCAATCAAGCTTCTTATTATTCTGAAGTCAAAGCTGAATTTGATAAAATTTTTCCAACTTTGAATCGAGAAATTTCTTCCCCAAACAAAGAACTACAAGACAGTCATAGTGTGATAACCAACAAAGGAGAATGAGATGAATGTACCAGATTTGATTTTTGTGTCCTCTGTATCTGTTGATACTGATGTGTGCGAGTTCCGAGTTTGTGTTGCCAAAGACGAAGAAGGCAATCTGTGGCACACCGCAACCCTCACAAGTGCTAACTCCAACAAGAAGATATTTAAACTTCTTGGAGAAAATCCAGAGAAAGTTGTAGCAATCAAGACTGTTAATTGGAGTCCGATTAAGTGCTACGGCAAACAAGTCAAAATTGAAGAAGTAGACCAAAACGAAATCGAAGAAATCGTTACTTGGTATGTCGAAGAAAATTTGTCGTATGGCAGAACGATGAAAGAATATTTCGACAAAATGAAACCAGAATCTAGAAAAGAGTTTAACTTTGAAACTGCTAAGATTTTTTACAGTTGCAGACAGGAAGAACAACCATTCGAGATTTTTCGTGTAAGAGTGCGTAACCTTGCCAAAAAACTCGCAGAAAAGGAGAGCTTGTAATGGAACGGATATCCCTAACACCTGACGAAATTAGCATCATCGCTAATGCACTAAGCATGGAACTTCATAATACTACAGTCGATGACGAGTATAAGAAAGAAGTTCAAACACTATATGACAGGTTTTCTAAGATCGAAGATGAATTGTCTTGATCTAGTCCAAGTCAACCCCGCCACTCAACTCGTTGTTGTGTGGCTTTTTTCATTCATATTCAGCACGATTCAGCAAAACTTCAGCATGGGTGGAGGATTTCCCCCACCCCACAAAAAACTCATAAGTGCTTAAAAACAAACAACTTATGTCTTTTGTGAAAACCCAAAACATCAAAAATTTTTTCAACTTTGAATCGAGAAATGTTTCCCCAAACTGAAAACTACAAGACAGTCATAGTGTAACGAGAACTTTAACCAAGGAGATGTATCATGTTCCAGTCAATTTGTGAATTTGTTGTCGATGCGTATCAATGGATCGATTTCAAAAGTATGGAAATCGTGTTTACCCTGTTCGGAGATAAGATTGGTTTCTAATATTTCTACTGTGAAAGGAGAATCGCTGTGAAGGCTACAGATGCACTATTGTTTATGAATAACTTCAACGAAAGCGAAAAAGGCAATATACTTTTAGTTGATATAAACGGAACATTCAATGTCCATGCCTTTATTCGTATTGAAGACGACTATTGGCTGGAAGTTCGTTACTACGAAGATAATTACCCAAGCCTTGTTGTCAAAACCATGAAAAGCAAAGAAACAGAACTAGCCGAAAGAATCAATGAAGAATTTGATGGCTGGTTTGCAAAAAAACTCAATATCGTTGGTGTCGAAGTAGATGAAGACAACTTCATCATGGGAACTGATGAATCTGTGAACTTCCAAGAAGATACAGACCTAATAGAAGAAGAAGGTGATTTATAATGGCTAAAGTAATCGTAATTGCTGTTGATGGACAAATGAAGACAATAGATTCGTTGTATGACAACCTATCTGAATCTGTTCAAGGATACATTGAATATGTTTGCCTATCTACCAAAATAGGAAAACGAAATGGAATAAAATACGACAAGGAACTTCCTGACCTTCACATTTATCTGAATGAAGAAGGAAAGCTTATGAATCTTCCTGCCAATCCATTCGCAACAGCTTTGTGGCAGAAATACTACAAAGATACAGATACCATAGTTGGCAATATAATCATTACTGGTGGTGCTGACGAAGAAGGCGAAACAACTGATACGACAGAAGAACAAATTAAGTTTGTGAAATCAATCATTGACGCTGTGAACGATGATTATGTATAATTATTTCCCCAAACAAAAAAATGCAAGACAGTCATTGTGTGATCGGTAACTTTAACAAAGGAGATAGTGATGAGTGTTAGTAAATTTGTGAAATCGTGGTTCAAAATTTTAACCAAAAAAAAACCATTAGCGGTAGTAGTCGCACCAGCGGTAGTCGCACCAGCGGTAGAACCGAAAATATTTAACAAAAAAACAGATGCGGAAATTGCGGAAGATGAAATTTGGGAAAAAAAATGGGCAGATAAGAGAATTGAAGCTGCTGAAATTCATAAGGACATTGCCAATGGTTACCTGAGTGTGGATGGAACTAGGGTGAAATTAGAATATGCTTTGTTCGAGTGTTTCAATATCATCAACTATGGTGATCGTGAAAAGTTTTATTGCGGAGGATGGATTGAATGCCACTCGACTTGGAATCTGGAAATTCGCAAATCGAAAATATGTAAAAATGATGGTGTTGGTGAAGATGACATAGTTCGGATGTTATATGGTTTTGGATATATATTTTTAAAAGTGCAAGACTTGAAATATCGAGATGAAACTAAGTTTGTTAATTTCACTTTTAGCAAAGAATTAACAATAGAAGGTCTAAGAAAAGTCAGAGACAAAAGTCCGAAAATTTGGGAACGATTGTTGAAGGATGATATGGATGGTCCCATATGCGATGAAATCCTTCAGTATATTGTTTATGGCGATGTTCTTTGGGGCTAATCAATTGATCACTTGGGGGCATAGCTCAGTCTGGTTCAGAGCAGGGAACTCATAATTCCTTGGTCGTTGGTTCAAATCCATCTGCCCCCACTTTACCACTCCTTTCTAAACTGAACCGAAAAATCAACTCTCTCAATGTTCTCTTGTGCATACGGAAAGAACGATGTCTTTGTTTCCGTAGTCAAAGTGTATTTTGACTGTGAACAACCACAACATAACAAACATATAATCAAAATCTTTTTCATATAAATTCTCCTTACTTTAAATATCGACTATCCATAAACCGAACTTTAACATATTTCGCCAACCATAACAATCCAGTACACAACCGCACAAGACGCTACATCCTTCTCCCGGATGAAGTTCAGGAAAAAGGATGTATACATAAACCTTTACATATCAACAACTTGTGCCAATCACCAACATCAACCCAATACTAAACTAACACGATATTGCAAAAATTTTTTCAACTTTGAATCGAGAATCGTGTCCAGTCGTACCAGTCGTACCAGTGTTACCTGTAGAGCCTGTAGAGCCTGTGACACCATGCTGTTTTCATAAGTCATTATAAGTCATTATAAGTCATTATATATCAACAACTTATGTGAATTAAACAAATCCCAAGAGTGAAAAATTTTTTCAACTTTGAATCGAGAATCGTGTCCAGTCGTACCAGTAGCTCCAACATTGCAAAAATTTTTTCAACTTTGAATCGAGAAATGTTTCCCCAAACTGTAAACTACAAGACAGTCTTAACATAAGAGAAACGGACAACAGCTAACAGTTAGCCTAACCCGTTCCTCAAAACTAAGGAAAATGAAGATGAAAACTGTAAAGAAACTGTCAGCGAACCTTACTTTCGCTCTTGGTGGCTTCGGAATCGCTTGCGTTTGCTTCTTTGTAGCTGATGCAATCTCCAAATATTCATCCGATCCAGCCGTAGGTTGTATCGCTGTCCTACCAATTATGATAATTGGAGTTAGTGGATTGCTCTTATCAACCCAAGAATTTACTGGTGAAGTGTGATATTTGAACAACACCTAATGTTTGTTGCTGCATTAAGTGCAATAACAGGAATCGCTTTCATTGTCATTGGTCAAATTGATAATGATAAATGATTCCCCAAACAACAAACGACAAGACAGTCATTGTGTAAGGAAAACAACACTAAGGAGAATGAAAAATGTCAGAAAATTTGGCTAAACAAATAATGGCTTGGGCAATAGACAATTATGACGAAGGCGGTCATTGGATTGCCGAGACAATGACACTAGAAGAAATTGCTGAAGAATTTAAAACCCTTCAGCAAGCCAAAGAACATTGCAGAGTAGTCCAAGATAGACAAGAAGATATTCAAAACAGCTAACCAAGGAGATACAGATGAAATGGGAAGACTTCTACAACCAGTTCTTTACACCAGAAAATCTGGAAGAATATAAAAAACAAACCGATAAAATGGTCTTCGTCAGCGATCTTACTGGTCTTTCAGTAAATCATAGGTTTGTTGATAAACTTGATGTGCTATTCTGGAATACCATGCAATCAATCAAAAAGTAAAGGAGCTTATTATGAAAATTGATATCTTTTTGAAACACTTAAACGGCTTTTATCAATATGAGTGTTCAACAACTCAATCAAAAACCTGCAAAGAAGCGAAACAAAAGTTCTTGCAACTTCATTCGGGCATCCACAAAGATCAAGTTAAAGCTTCCAAAACTAAGTAAAGAGAAGGTGCGTAATGTTACAAGTAAAAGTAGAAGATTTAAAAGAAGGCGATCTTGTTGATTTAGAAACCTGCCCCTACATGAAAGATTACCAATGGGCTAATCAGGATATGGCTATAGTAGAAAGTGTAACAAAAGAATTTATTCCTCGTCTTAATGAAAATTGCGTGGTAGTAAGTTATCGAGATATAGTATGCCATATAGATATTGTCAATTATCCAATCGGAACTGTTTTGGAAATAGCAGAAAGAAAAGCTTCCAAAACTAAGTAACTTTCTTTCCCCAAACGACAAGAACCAAGACAGTCATAGTGTAACAACAACCAACACCAAGGGGAATGAAATGATCGAAACTAAAAAACAAATCCAGATAGTAGACTGGAAAACTGCTGTTAAGGCAGCAAAAGAATTTAGCAATGTAAAAGAAGAACCAAACATCCTCTTTTCAATATCCGAAGAAATTGAAGCTTGGGATCAAAACTTCCTAATGAAACTTACAAGGAGATAGAAAAATGGCTTGGTCACCATACAAAGAACGAATCTTGAGATATGTGGGAAGAAATCCCGGTTGCTCAAAGTACGATCTAGCAAGAGTTTGTACTAATAGTTCCCTTAGAAACCCATCTAAACAGTATTACATTGTTAATACTGCACTTAGACATGGTTGGATAGAAGGACACAAAGAAGGGAATACCTACAAACTATACCTGCCAGATTATGTTCACCCCGATCAAACCTTTGACCTAGTATAAGGAAAATAATATGGATAAGCCTATTGATGATGGAGATTATGAACTTACTGATGGTGCAGCATGGCTATCAGCAAAAGGTTTTGCAATTAGAATCCACACAACTGATGAAGGCATAGTAGTGGATATTTACAAAAAAGGAAACGAAGACGCTGCTGCTATTGCTAGTACCTATGCTTTTGATAACGAACTAGATGATGAAGAAAGCATTGATTCTATTGCTAATGAATATATTTTAGATGACGAATTAGATGATAAGGATTTAGAAGAAGACGAGTTCGTTTAAATCAACCCCTGCCCTGCAACTTGTTGTTGTGGGGCTTTTTTTATTTGTGCAACAATTCAGTACACAACCGCATAATACCTTTTGTGCAACTATCAAAACTTTTTGTGCAACCATTCAAATTTTTTGTGCAACAATTAATTGCACAAAAGCATAATACCTTTTGTGCAACCATCCAAACTTTTTGTGAAATTATTCAAATTTTTTGTGCAACTTTTCTTCCCCAAACACGAATAACCAATACAGTCATTGTGCAAGGGAAACAGACAACAGCTAACTTCTAGCTGAATCTAAATTCCAAAATCAAGGAGAAATAAAATGACTAATTTCATCAACCTTACACCTCACGCAATCACCATCCAACTGGAAAATAGCCTTGGAATGGGTAGCAACCTCATCTTCCAACCAAGCGGAAAGGTTGCCCGTGTAGATGAAGCAACTAATGTTGTGGAACGAGAAATTGGCGGTATTCCTGTGCTTGCAAAAAGCCGATTCACCGCTGTGATTGACCTTCCAGATCCAGTAGAAGGTACTGCTTTCATCGTTTCTGGCATGGTCGCTGATCGTGTATCCAGAAGTGATGTCTTCTCTCCAGCTACCGGACCAAAAGATGAACCTGTTCGTAATGACAAAGGTCATATTATAGCTGTGAAGTTCTTAAAATCAACTTTGTAAAGCGTATGATCCTAGTTACCATTCGACACAAGTCCTTACAAACAAAGGGCTTGTGTCGAATATCGTTTATAGCTTGCCACTTTACCAACACTAATGCAACATCGATTCAATGCTGTGTCAACATGAACTTGAAAAATTTTTTCAACTTTGAATCGAGAACTTTCCCCAAACTAGAAATGCCAAGACAGTCATTGTGTAAGGGAAACAGATGACAGCTAACTTCTAGCCGAATCAACTTCCCAAAACAAAAGGGGCTTACTGTGAACAACTTCAGCAAAAAAACCAAAATCGCAATCAAAAAATACACAAAAGAGTTCTGTGTGTTCGCAGCAAAGGAATGCGATATCATTGGCAATGGTGCTAACACCATCAGCTACGAGTTCCCAAATGCTTGGCTTCATGGAAAAACCCGCTGTGCAGATGCAGCAATCAATGCGGGAAGGGAAATCTTAAGTCTTAGTTAACCCAAAGCCAAGGCTAATCACCTTGGCTTTTTTCGTTTATACCTATTCAGTACACAACCGCACAAGATCCATCCGGGTGAACCCTGAAAATTCCCTGTACACATAAACCCTTACATATCAACTACTTGTGTAAAATCAAAGTAAATGAAACCATGATTGCACGAGTGGACTTGAAAAATTTTTTCAACTTTGAATCGAAAACTTTCCCCAAACTAGAAATGTTAATACAGTCATTGTGTAAGGGAAACAGATAACCGCTAACTTCTAGCCGAATCAACTTCCCAAAACAAAGGGGCTTATAAAATGGAATACTTCAGAGTTTTTACAGCCAAGCAAGGGATCGAACTATATCTTAAAACTGGTATGTTGCTAACAAGAGTAGCAACCCCCAAAAAGCTGCGTACAATCGCAAGCCAGTATACTGGCAAGCCTTACAAAGCGTCACGGGCAGGATTAGAATCTGCCCTAGCCGATCTTAAACAATTACTCGACAACTTCAAAGCTGAACAAGTCGAAAAAGTTTAAATCAACCCCTGCCCTGCAACTTGTTGTTGTGGGGCTTTTTTTTTATACCCATTCAGTACACAACCGCACAATATTTTTACCCGCCATCCTATCCATCTTACCTATATTTTTCTTTCCCCAAACTAGAAAAAACAAAACAGTATTAGTATAAGGCTAACAGTTAGCCTAACATTAAACAGGGGATTAAAATGAAAAAAGTTTCAAACATTCGTTCAAGATCGTATGTTCAAGATCGTTTACCTTTCAAAGCAAATAACTTGTTTGCAGTAAACAAAGGCAATAAATATATCGTGTACTCTTATGGCGTACACTTCCCATTATTCTTATTCTCTAATGGTATCTGGTATGAGAATCAAGACAAATACTCAGTAACAACAAGCAAACACAAAACACAATCGCACCCGCTATGCAATACGCAAAAAGTATCAAAAGAATGGTTGATTTCAGAGATTAACCAAGAAAATTTCGACCTAGTATAATAAATCAACCCCTGCCCTGTGACTTGTTGTTGCAGGGCTATTTTTTTTGTACTAACCATTCAGTACACAACCGCACAATATTTTTACCCGATTTTACCTTCCCCAAACTGGAAACGCTAATACAGTCATAGTGTAAGGGAAACAAGACAAACGCTAACTTCTAGCCAAGTCTACTTCCCAAAACAAAGGGGTTTATGAAATGTCGATTAATGTAGAAAAGTTTTTGTCTTCCAAAGGCAATTTTGTATCAGCTTCATTCACAACAACAAAAAAGCCAGCCGCAGCCCATAAGCTGCGTAAACTGCAAAAAAGCACTACTGGAGTGTTTCGGGCTGGCATTAATTTTGCCAACCTCGGAACTGTTAAAACTGCCATAGCTAACGGAGATCGTGGAGAAGTACAGCCTTTGCCTTGGGGTGAATGGTATCAATTCCCATACATCATAAAACATAAAGATATTTTTTATCTTAGGTTTTACCCTGCTAAAAATGCCAAGCTTGAAGTGGTTTACCTTGTCGATGATCAAGAGGTTTCCAAGGAAGTTTTCAATAGCTTCCTTACTCCAAGTGACGCAAAGGAAAAGGATAATTTCGAGTGTTTTGTTGTCAAGTGCGACAACATAACAGCCCTTTGCGATACCTCTCACCAAGAGGTAAACGAAGCAATCTAAACCCTTAACCCCTAGCCAAAAACGCTAGGGGTTAAATTTTAAACCTATTAGAGACAAAAAAGGTATCTAATAGGTTATTTTTTTGCAACCATTCAGTACACAACCGCACAAGATTCTTACCCGATCTTACCTTCCCCAAACTAGAAACAGCAATACAGTCATAGTGTAAGGGAAACAAGACAACAACTAAATTCTAGCCGAGTCTACTTCCCAAAACAAAGGGGTTTTAAAATGGATTATGAAACAACTGTAAAGACTTTGATGACATTGGTCAAGCAAGCTAATTTAGCGGACACTTATCTTGCAGAGGATTGGCAAAGAACTGAGGATACTAAGATTTATTTTGGACATTTAAGAAACGCCCTAGAGTCTATAGGAGCTTTAGGTGTCTTAACAGATTGGGCGGGTAGCGATGATGAGGCAAGTTTATTCGCAAGAAAAGTTAACTAATTAAATCAACCCCCTGCCCTGCGACTTGTTGTTGCAGGGCTTTTTTTATTGCCACTAACCATTCAGTACACAACCGCACAAGATTCTTATTCAATTGAAACAATCAATACTTATATAAACTTCAACGCAATGCCAATAGCTATCGTTATTTCTACGATTGTAATATAAATCATACTATTGCCCGTCTATAAAGATAATTGAAATTAAGGGCAATATAGAAGCTTTAAATGATATCTGAAAATATTTCCCCAAACAACAAAAAACAAAACAGTCATAGTGTAAGGGAAACAACACTAGTATAAGGAATAATAGAATGAATGAAATTTATGTAGATTATGAAATTAAACTAGATAATGGTAGCTTTAAGGTTTTGTACTATGGCTGGCCTTTAAAATATTTTGACACCATAGAAGAGGCTCACGACTATATTACATACCAAATAAGTTTAGGTGGCTTAGACTAACAAGACAACCGCTAACTTCTAGCCAAGGCTAATCACTTGGCTTTTTTTGTTGCCACTAACCATTCAGTACACAACCGCACAAGATTCTTTCCCCAAACTAGAAAAAACAAGACAGTCATAGTGTAAGGGAAACAAGACAACAGCTAACAGTTAGCCAAGTCTACTTCCCAAAACAAAGGGGATTATAATGTTAGAAGGAATAATTGTTTGGTTTGCTTCATGTTCCCTGTTCTTCATTGCAGTATTTATTTCTCGACTTTTTGTTGTTGATTAAACCACTAAAGCCAAGGCTAATAACCTTGGCTTTTTTTGTTGCCACTAACCATTCGATAAGATTCTTTCCCCAAACAACAAACAACAAGACAGTCATAGTGTAAGGGAAACAAGACAAACGCTAACTTCTAGCCGAGTCTACTTCCCAAAACAAAGGGGTTTTAAAATGCGATCATTCTTGAATTCAATCTGTTTCGTTTGTGCAGTAATCGGCATGGCTCTGATATGTCATGTAATCGGAACATGGGGTCATCGTCAAGGTGTCGATGAGCTTCTGATAGCTGGAACAGTGTTTCCAGTAGCGTTTCTAGGTATGGCTGGAATCATAAGCAAGTTCTTTGAAGTAGAATAAATCAACCCCTGCCCTGTAACTTGTTGTTGCAGGGCTTTTTTTATTTCTACCAACCATTCAGTACACAACCGCACAAGATTCTTATTCCCCAAACAACAAACAAAAATACAGTCTAACTAGAGAGATAATCCGTTTCTCTAGGCTTGCCTAGCCGATAGGCAAAAAAAAGGGGTTTACTATGATTACTTCACCTAAAATTACTCGAAACATCAAAACGAAACATGGTAGAGAAATTTACCTAGACCTACCTTTGCAGGGTAGTGTTGTTCCTGATGAAGTAATCATTTTCACTTTTTTTTATAACAATAAAGAAAAAGCCATAAAATGGATAGAAGATACCATTTGTCTTCACGAAATGGATGGAAAATTTCGTATAATGGGACATAAAACCAAGGTGGGAAAAAAAAGCATTACGCTCCTCATATGGATGAGACACCATACATTTATAAATTATTACAAGCCTTATCGAAACCATGAAGCTTTATTTGCTTAATCCAAAGCCAAGGCTAATCACCTTGGCTTTTTTTATTGCCACCAACATTCAGTATACAACCGCACAAGATTTCTTTCCCCAAACAACAAACAAAAATACAGTCTAACTAGAGAGATAATCCGTTTCTCTAGGCTTGCCTAGCCGATAGGCGAACAAAGGGGTTTACTATGACTACTGCAACAATCAATATCGAAGCTTTAAAGGCTTGTTATGATCAAAACCTTCCCTTGGTCGTAGCAAGATGGATCAAAGAGGGAAGCTTGACCAACTTCATCCTAACCAATGGCAAATTGGTTAGCCTTGGGCTTTATGAATGGCAACCAATGACATATCAAGAGCAAGCAAAGGTTTACCAAGTTATCGTTGATGAAACGAATTACTTAAAAACAAAAACCAATTGCTCCAAAACCCAAAGCGAATGGGCAGATCTCATCATGGTAAACTTCCTTTTACAAACCGATTTTGACCATGAGGGGCATTCGGTTATGGCGATGGAAAACAAGGCTGCTCGTTATGAATCGAATTATAACGAAGATTAAATCACCAAAGTCAAGGCTAATCACCTTGGCTTTTTTTATTGCCACTAACCATTCAGTACACAACCGCACAAGATTCTTATTCCCCAAACAACAAACAACAAGACAGTCTAACTAGAGAGGCAATCCGTTTCTCTAGGCTTGCCTAGCCGATAGGCAAACAAAGGGGTTTACTATGACTACTATCAACACCACCACCACCAACGAAACTATGATTATCGAAACCTCAAGAGTTGAGGCTTTGATTGAGCGTATAACATCAGAAGGGTTCGCCTTATGTTTGGCAAAAATGGAGATCGAAAACTTGAAATATGCATTGGATAAAGCCAATAAGAGAATGGAATGGTTAGAGGGTATGATTGAAAGAGGGGAAAACTTTGAGCAATGGAATCAAGATTGATTCCTAATCAATCCAAAGCCAAGGCTAATCACCTTGGCTTTTTTTATTGCCATCAACCATTCAGTACACAACCGCACAAGATTATTGCCAGCTATCTTACGCATCTTACCTAGAAGTATTTAAAGTAATGCGTCCCCAAACAGGTACAACCAATACAGTCATAGTGTAAGGGTGAGGGTGACAAGTTAAACTTCTAACTGTACCCGATACCCAAACAAGGGGTCTAAGACTATGAATGATACTAACTACGCTTCTACTGATACTTGCCCTCATTGCGGGGGGGCAGAACGAACCATGGACTACTTAGTATGTCCTTGTACTGAAGGATTAGGTGCGTTGATGGATCAACTCTTGAATCTCACCTCATACGATGAGGATGAGAAGCCTAAGAAGAAGCGGAAGAAGAAGGGTAAGCGATAACCAACTAGGGTTGAGAGAAAAAAATCTCTCAACCTTTTTTTGTGCATGTATTAAAGACAAGTGGAGTATAAATATATTTTTACAAAAAATATAATGCAAAAATTAAAATAGAAAAAGTCTACAAGTGAGATCTCTAATAGTACCCCCCTACCCCCCATTACTGCCCTTTTTCTTTTACCTGTGCATTATTTTTTTCCACAGGGATTTTTACAAAATTGAAAATAGGATAATTCCAAATTGTCTGCAATAGGCTTACAATTTCTGCAAATAGCTCGGCAAAAAAAATCGCCCGACATATTTTTCGTTTCATGGCAAGGGTTTTAATCTTTTCTCTGCGATATCGCAGTAATCTTTTGATATTTCGCTACCTATAAAGTTTCGTTTGTTAAGGATTGCCATTTTAGCAGTAGTTCCACTTCCCATAAAAGGGTCATAGACTAAATCGCTTTCATTACTCCAACTTATAACATGGTCATTAGCAAGTTTTTCTGGAAATGTGGCAGGATGTGCAAAAGAAAAATCATCAACAGTTTGATTGCCCTGCCCTCCACTTGCTATCTTCCACACATTGAATCTTCTCCCAAATTTAGTAAATGGTTTTGTTTGTCTAATAGTAAAACTTCCATCTTTCTCTCTAACTTTTTTTGTCTTGCCCCACCTTTCAAATCGGTTTTCTCTATCCGCTATAAGATTATGTGTTTTTGGACTTCCTTT
>Ga0209296_1000161_pt1 | contig 59010 bp, 57 predicted proteins | sample S_130206_EF_Meta_FD_187319 | JGI IMG/M metagenome (GOLD analysis project Ga0209296, IMG submission 187319) | Freshwater microbial communities from Lake Simoncouche, Canada to study carbon cycling - S_130206_EF_MetaG (SPAdes) (version 2) | ecosystem: Environmental > Aquatic > Freshwater > Lake ...
GCATCGGCCAACACCTTCGTGATCGCCGCGGTCAACGTGGTCTTACCATGATCGATATGACCCATCGTGCCCACATTCGCGTGGGGCTTGGTCCGCTCAAACTTCTCGCGTGCCATGATTTCTCCTGGTGCCTTTCGTGGCCATTGCCTGTATTAGTACGTGTTGGATGTGTACGTCTGACTTCGGTACTGCGAACTTGCTACTTCGAACTGGGTAGTGCGGTTGGTGCGGATTTCCTGCATTTTGCACCGAGTGGGAACCGAAGTCCCGATTGGTGTCGGCGGTCGGACTTGAACCGACGACCACTCGATTATGAGCCGAGTGCTCTGACCAGCTGAGCTACGCCGACATGGCGGCCGGTCGGGCGAGAGCCCCTCCGGCACAGAGCCCCCTGACAGAATCGAACTGTCGACCTTTTCCTTACCATGGAAACGCTCTGCCGACTGAGCTAAGGGGGCGCGTCGGGCAAGCCCGACAAAGGAGGCGTCATCTTGGCACGCCCCACAGGGGATTCCCAACTCACGACCGGAGCCGCCGGTACGGTGACCGGTGTGAACCTTCGTCTCGCCCGCCCTGAAGATGCCGAAGCGACCCGTGAGATCTACAACATCGAGGTCACCAGCTCCACGGTGACCTTTGATCTTGTCCCCCGGTCGCTCGAGGACCAATTGGCCTGGCTCGACCAGCGTTCTGGGGCGATGGCCGTGGTGGTGGCGGAAATCGACGGCCAGGTTGTGGGATTTGCCTCACTTTCGCCCTACCGAGACCGGCCGGCCTATGCCACCACTGTCGAGGACTCGGTCTATGTCCATGCCGACTTCCGTGGTCAAGGGGTGGCCCGAGCGCTTTTGGGCGAACTTCTCGAGATTGGCGCAGCTCGCGGATTCCACTCCGTTATGGCTCGAATCGTTGGCGGCCACGATGCCTCGATCGGGCTTCATCAGTCGCTGGGCTTCGCCGCGGTGGGAACCGAACGGGAAGTCGGCCGAAAATTTGGCAAGTGGCTCGACGTTGTCCTCATGCAACGGATGCTCTGAGACCAACCTCTGTGCTTCCTCTCCTCCCGGAGATGCCCATTCGGAGCCCCCACAGTGCTCCGCTAAGGTTCCCCCCTTCAGGGTCGGTGCCCGAGTGGCCAAAGGGAACGGGCTGTAAACCCGTCGGTTCTGCCTTCGATGGTTCGAATCCATCCCGGCCCACCATCCGGCTCCCCGCCCATCGGGCGGGGCTGCCGGACGGAACCCATTCACCTTCGCCCCATGGCGATCGGTCGGAACGAGGAAATTCATGCCGAGCTTCGATGTTGTGTCCGAGGTCGATGAGCAGGAAGTTCGTAATGCCGTCGACCAGACGTCACGCGAACTCACCACTCGCTTTGATTTCAAAAACACCAACTCATCGGTCGAATACAAAGAGCTCTCCATCGAGATGAAGTCAGCAAGTCCCGATCGACTGAATGCCGTTCGCCAGGTTCTTGAAGAGAAGCTGGTCAAGCGCAAGGTGTCACTCAAGTCCCTCGACTACGGCAAAGTCGAGGATGCTGCGAGCAGCACCGTTCGCCAAACCATCAAAATCGTTGCGGGCATTTCCAGTGAGAAAGCCAAGGCCGTCAACAAGGCGATCAAGGAACTGGGCCTTAAGGGTGTTTCTTCGCAGACTCAAGGCGAACAAGTTCGCGTCACTGGGAAAAAGCGTGACGACCTACAAGCCGTTATCGCTGGACTCAAAGAGGTTGATCTCGAGATCCCATTGCAGTTCGAGAACTTCCGCGACTAACGCGAAACGGACTATTCGTAGTACCCCGAGTGGATGTAGACACACGGAATTCCTTCGCCATGGAACATGTCGGCATTGCGGCGATCGTCTTCAAACGCGAGTTTCAAATCGAATCCAAACTCACGTAACTCGCTAACGGTCTGTTGTTTAAATTGCCATGCTTCCTGACCCGATCGATCGGGACGCATACACAACAAGTCCCAACGTAAGTCATGGCGATCAAGCCATTCAAGCGTTTGCGGTTGCACGCGCAAAGGTCGTGCGGTCAATAGGACTACATGAAGATCGGGCGCTAAAAGACTGAGTAATCGTGACACTTCATGAATGACCTCGTCCTCGCCACAAGCTTCGAAAAACGCGTTCCAATCGCGATTGGCAATGTGGTGTTGACGATCGCTGGCATTCGACAGCACGCCATCCATATCGAACACAACCGTGGGTCCGGGTTCAACCGTGCCGTTACGCCAGTGCCAATTGTTGTGCGGCGCGTTCACGCTCCACTACCGGGGCCGTACAGCGCGCTTTCACGAATGGCATCGACAACAGACGGGTCGGCCAAGGTTGTGGTGTCACCAAGTTCATGGCCATCGGCGATGTCGCGCAGCAGACGACGCATGATCTTTCCGCTTCGGGTTTTCGGGAGATCGGGAACGATGATGACGCGCTTGGGCCGAGCTGTGGGACCGATTTTGGTTGCTACGTGGGAGCGCAATTCATCAACCAGTGCATCGTCGGCCACCACGCCGCCGCGCAAAATCACGTAGCCAACAATGGCCTGACCAGTGAGGTCGTCGGTCGCTCCAACAACTGCGGCTTCTGCCACAGAGGTGTGATCGACAAGTGCGCTTTCAACCTCGGTGGTAGAGATTCGATGACCAGAAACATTCATGACGTCATCGACGCGACCCAACAACCAGAGGTAGCCATCTTCATCGATCTTGGCTCCGTCGCCAGCGAAATAGCGACCGGGATAACGACTCCAATAGGTGTCCATGTAGCGCTCAGGGTCGCCCCAGATGCCGCGTAACATCGATGGCCACGGACGCGTCAGGGTCAGGTAACCGCCGCCATGTTCGATGGTGTGGCCTTCTTCATCGACAACTTCAACACCAATCCCCGGCAATGCCATGCACGCAGACCCAGGTTTGAGAGTGGTGACACCAGGAAGCGGCGTAATCATTTGGCCGCCAGTTTCGGTCTGCCACCACGTATCGACGATCGGACAACGGCTTGCACCGATGTGTTCGTGGTACCACATCCACGCTTCTGGATTAATTGACTCACCTACAGAACCCAACAAACGAAGTGACGAGAGATCGTGCTTTTGTGGCTCTTGTTCTCCCCACTTCATGAACGTGCGAATAGCAGTGGGCGCGGTGTAGAGCTGGGTGACGCCGTAGCGCTCGATGATGTCCCACATGCGATCTTTGCCCGGCGTATCGGGAGTGCCTTCGTACAACACCGAAGTCGCACCATTCACAAGCGGTCCGTAAACGATGTAACTGTGACCCGTCACCCAGCCAATGTCCGCCGAGCACCAATAGATATCGGTTTCAGGCTTGAGATCGAAAACGTATTTATAGGTGAATGCGACCTGCGTCAGATACCCACCAGTGGTGTGCATGATGCCCTTGGGCTTCGCTGTGGTTCCTGAGGTGTAAAGCAAATACAACAACTGCTCGGAATCCATCGGCTCTGCCGGGCAATCAGCCGATACCGATTCCATAAGGTCGTGGTACCAGTGATCGCGACCTTCCACCATCGTGACGTCGGAATTGGTGCGTTGCACAACAACAACGTCGGTTACCGAAGGGCACGAACCCACGGCATCGTCGACATTGGGCTTCAGTAGTGAAGCAGCACCGCGTCGATAGCCACCGTCAGCGGTGATGATGACTTTGCATTCGCCATCCTGAACGCGATCAATAATCGAATCGGGCGAGAAACCACCAAAAATCACCGAATGAGCAACACCAATTCGGGTGCACGCCAGCATCGCCACCGGAAGCTCCGGGATCATCGGCATATAGATCGCGACGCGATCGCCCTTCGTAAGTCCAAGACCTTTCAGCACATTGGCGAATTTCTTCACTTCTTCGAGAAGGTCGGCATAGGTGATGGTGCGCTTGTCCCCCGGTTCGCCTTCCCAGTAATACGCGACGCGATCGCCGATGCCATTGGCAACATGACGGTCGAGACAGTTTTCAGAAACGTTCAGGGTTCCGCCAACAAACCACTTTGCAAACGGGAGCTCCCATTCAAGGGTGGTGGTGAAATCGGAGTTCCACGTGAGTAGTTCGCGGGCCTGGCGCGCCCAGAACGCTTCGTAGTCAGCGTCGGCCTCGCGATAGAGCGAATCGTCAGACGTCAGCGCGTTTGCCTTGAACTCCGGTGACGGTGGAAATAACCGGTTCTCGTGGAGATAATCCTCAATCGTCGGTTCAGTCATGACACTCCCCGTAAACGGTGGGCGGACGATCGCCCTTTGCGTTGGTGATCCTACCGGCCGATCCCCGAGCGTTCCGCTGCCTCATCTCGCATCGCAACGGTCCATTCAAGAACGACAAAATCACCCAAACCGCCCAATTCAAGAAGCGCTTCCGCTTCCCCAACTCTGCTGCGAGCACGCAACGCCCCGACATCGGGGGCCGACGCTCGCTCGGACCAGATTTGGCGGCCTTCGTCAACGAGTTCGACGATTCCTAACCGTTGGAGGAACTCACGTTGAGTCGTCATCTTGAAAGGTTCAATCACTGTGGCGAGTTGATCAATAGCCACGTCGTTAGTGATATCGCATCCCCCTGGCGCATCCAACGGATGCCCGCCCCGTTCTTGTCCAACGAATGTGCGGAGCCAACCCATCTCCGGACGACCCGCAATCTCGGCCGTCGTGGCGGCGTAGTCGATCGCGATCACAACGCCGCGTTCGAGTCGGTCGATCGCCGACGTGAGCCATTGCACCGCATGGTCCTGAAGCGGCATCCACTCCCCCGCCGCTGCCGATGACAACACCGGGGCCAGTGACAAGGGAACTTCGGTTGGAGCAACCACAAACTCAAGACCATCTTCGGAGTGATGGACGTCGAGTCGCTCGAAGCTCCCTGCACCATCGTGGCGAACGATGTCAAAGACCAGATTGTCGAGCAGTTCATTGGCCAAAATGACGCCAGTGATTCCATACGGTGCGATCGGGCTCGAGGCGAACTGTGGACCGGGACCGACGCTGCGCACGAACGAGTCAACGCCTGTCGTGTCGAAGTCGCCCATCCAACCTTCAAGGTGTTCAGCATGCAGTGCGCGTTGTTCTACAGAACGTTCCACCATTAGGTAGCGAAGTGCTGGGGCGCATTCTGGTGCTGCGAAGGCAATTGATCGCGCGAGCGTTCCCGGACCGGCACCGAACTCAACGACTACAAAACTGTCGGGCGAACCGAGCGCCAACCACTCTTCGTCGAGTCGTCGAGCAATCAATGCACCAAACAAGGGGCCGACCTCGGGACTGGTGAGAAAGTCCCCTCGACGACCAGCACGACCAACTGTCGCGTAGAAACCAACTGACTCGTCATAGAGCGCAATATCCATGTACTGCGCAAAGGACAGCGTTGCTCCGACCGGGAACCGAGATCGGAACTCTTCGGTCATTGGCGATTAACGCAGCAGTGAGAAGAGTGTGACCTGATCAGTGAAGTGCGTAAGTGCTCCGGGGAAGACACCCCACACCAGCGTTACGGCCACCGTGATGATGAGTGCAAAGGAAAGCGAGGCCGGAACCTTGATCGGAGTGCGATCGCCATCGGGAGCCTCGTCCATCCACATCACACGAATCAATCGTCCGTAATAACCGAATGCAATCACTGAGTTCAGACCAACGATGACAGCAAGGATGTAACCCGATGCGGTTCCGGCCGAAGCTAACGAACTGAAAATCGAGAGCTTGGCAAACCAACCTGCTGCCGGAGGAATCCCCGCAAGGGAGAAGAGGAAGATCGTCATGCACACCGTGAGCGTGGGGGCATAGGAGAACAGGCCGCCGAAACTCTTGATGTCACCGGAGCGAGTCTTGCGGGAGACCGCAAGGACGACAGCAAAGGCTCCGAGGTTCATGCCTGCGTAGATAAGCAGATACACCACGATGGACCGGAGTGCTTCGCCGCCGGTGCCAAGCGTGGCTCCAGCAACGGCAAGCGGAGCAAGTATGTAACCGGCCTGAGCGATGCCCGAGTAAGCCAGCATTCGCACGACATTGGTCTGACGAAGGGCGATGAGATTTCCAACCGTCATGGAAAGCGCGGCAAGCGCCCACATGAGTGGTTCCCAGACATCGTGGCGCCCGTAGAAACCAATGAAGAGCACGTTCAAGATGGCGACAAAGCCTGCAGCCTTTGAAGCGACGGCGAGGAACGAGGTAACCGGAGTGGGCGAACCTTCGTAAGTGTCGGGTGCCCACTGGTGAAACGGCACGGCAGAAACCTTGAAGGCAAACCCAATCAGTACGAACACGATGCCCAGAGTGACGATCGGCTGCGAGGAAATGTACGAACCAAGATCAGCGCCAATGACAACCAACAACGTTGAGCCCGTGATTCCAAAAATCAGGGACATGCCGTAGAGAAGAATCGCTGAAGCGAAAACACCCATCAGGTAGTACTTCAAACCTGCTTCGTTGCTCTTCTGATCAGGTTTGCGCCAGGCCGCCAGCATGTAGGCCGGGATGGAAACGAGTTCCAGCGCAATGAAGATGCTGATGAGATCACGAGCCGAGGCCATGACCATCATGCCGAGGATCGAGGACAGAAGGAGGGTGTAGTACTCGCCCTCGTGATAATCGCCTTCGGCGATGTAGTTCGTCGAAAGCAGAATCACGACATAACCGGCAACAAGGAACAGTGCCTGCAAGATAAGTGCGTAGTTGTCGACGACGAATCCGCCACCGAACATCACACGGCCTACTCCGTCATAGGCGAGCGTTGCGATCGGAATCAGCGCGACGAGCAAACCGATACCGGCAATCGATGACGACGCCCATCGGGAGCGCTCACCAGTAAACGCGTCAAGCAAAATCAACACCACGATGGTCGCGGCCACGATGATTTCGGGCGCGAGAGCGTGATAATCGATACTGGGGGCGTTCCAGGCGAAAGTCAGCAACTGGGCGAGCAACGGATCAGCCTCCGAGCCCGTTCACGATCGCAATTGTGCGCTCAACCGCACCATCGGTGACCTTGAAAATGATGTTGGGCATGAAACCGAGCACAACGATGAGCACGAGAATTGGGGTCCAGGCCAACCACTCGGTGAACGTGACGTCATGCAGGTGCGGATCGTCTTCGTATTCCTTCGTCGGCACACCGAAGCCCACTCGCTGATACATCCACAGCAAGTACGAAGCGGCCAGCACGGTGCCGACCGCAGCGACGACCATGAGGACACGGAAGAACGCAACGTTCAGACCAAGGCCAGGGTTGTAGGCAGACAGGATTGCTGGGAACTCTCCCCAGAAGCCCGCCAAACCGGGAAGACCGAGCGAAGCCATGACGGAGAAGCCAAGGATCCAGCCCATATGCGGCATGGACTTAAGCATTCCCCCGAGGCGAGAAATATCGAGGGTGTGATAGCGGTCCTTCGTTGAACCAGCGACGAAGAAGAGCAAGCCAGTGATGAGGCCGTGGGCAACCATGCCGAAGATGGCAGCTTGGAAACCAAAGGTGGTCAGCGTGGCGATGCCGAGCATCACAAAACCCATGTGTGAGACCGATGAGAACGCAATCAGTCGCTTCATGTCGGACTGCGCCAAACAACACAACGCTCCGTAGATGATGCCGATCACTGCGAGCAGACCGATAAACGGTGCCCACTTTTCAGCAGCACTCGGAAGGATCGGAATGGCAATACGGATGAAGCCGTAGGTTCCGAGCTTAAGGAGCACTGCAGCAAGGATGACCGAACCAACCGTTGGCGCTTGAGTATGGGCGTCGGGCAACCATGTGTGGAACGGGAACATCGGCACCTTGATGCCGAAGCCCATAAACATTCCGCCGAAGATCCAGAGTGCGGCGCCCGTTGAAATACCTGTTGCCAATTCCGGCAGGATGCGCATGTCGAACGAATGCATGAGCTGTCCGCCGACTTCAATCGGGTCAGACAGGAAATACAGCGCAAGGAAGGCGACGATCATGAGCGCCGAACCAAACAACGTGTAGAGGAAGAACTTGAGCGAGGCGTACTGACGCTTCTCGCCACCCCAGACGCCGATCATGAAGTACATCGGCAGAAGGACAACCTCGAAGAAGACGAAGAACAGGATGAGATCCTGCGAAACAAACGTACCCAGCATCCCGGTTTCCAGAATGAGGATCAGGATGAGGAACGCTTTCGGGTTCTTCGGCTCAGGGAAGTGATTCCAGGAATAGATGATGCACAACGGCACGATGAGCAACGTGAGGGCGATCATTGGCAGCGAGATGCCATCGATGCCGACGATGTACCGACTGTTAATGATCGGGATCCATGCCTTGTCGATGACGAACTGCAAGCGACCGCTCGCGTCGTAGTCGAAGTTGGTCATGAGCAGGATTCCAATGAATCCGACCACGAGGCTTGCCGCGAGTGCGACCACCTTGTGGAACTGCTCTTTGGCCTTAGGCACGACCAACATGGCGAGCGCTCCCACAAGGGGGAGGAACACCATAAGGCTGATACCCCAACTGTTCAGGAAATCTTTCATCGAATTGTCCTGGGCTCCTAGACGACGAACACGAGTACACCGGCGAGGACTACCGCGCCGGCAAAGAGAATCGAGGCGTACTGCTGGACCTTGCCGGTCTGGATCTTCCGAAGCAGTTGACCTGCTCCTTCAGAACCCTGACCAGATCCGTTTACTGCACCATCGATGATGAGCTGATCGGCAACTACGTACACCACTGCGGCGATCTTTCGAGCGCCAAGACCGATGCCATTGATAATGCCATCGAGAATGTTTTGATTGAACCAATTCGCAGCACGAGCAATTGGGCCCTTGGTACTGCCGGCGACAACACCGGTGTAGAGGTCATCGAGGTAGTACTTGTTCTCGAGGAACGTGTAACCAGCCAAGGCAACCTTGTTACGCGAGGTCAGGCCATGCGGACCACGGTTCTTTTCGTAGTACTGGTAAGCGACGAACAAACCACCGGCCGCAAGAATCGTTGACGCAACCGCCAACCAAGGGGTGAACGCAGCGTGCTGAATCGGCGGGAAGGCAAACGTGGGCTCAACAAAATGTTCGAACCTCGTAGTGAGGCTTCCAGGCAGTTTGAAACCGAAGAACGACTTGGGAAAGTTCGTGAAGCCCAACACCACTGCACATCCAGCAAGGACCATGAGCGGAACAGTGATGACCTTCGGTGATTCGTGCGGCTTGGCATGGCCGCGATAATCGCCCCAGAAAGTCATCCAGTAGGCACGACCCATGTATGCAGCCGTAAGGAATGCGGTAATCAGACCGAAGATCAACATGATCGTGTACGCGTTGTCTTGACCGCTCGCAGAGCCAGCCAGGATTTCGTCCTTCGACCAGAAACCAGCCAGTGGGAAGATGCCGGCGAGCGCGAGTGTCGCAATCAGGAAGGTGGCGTGTGTGATCGGCATCTTCTTGCGAAGTCCACCCATCTCACGCATGTCGAAGGTGTGATGACACGCGTGACTTACCGAACCAGCACCGAGGAACAAGCACGCCTTGAAGAACGCATGCGTAAAGAGATGGAACACGCCGGCGGTCCAGGCACCGACACCGAGGGCCATGACCATGTAGCCGAGCTGCGAGATCGTTGAGTACGCCAGCACCTTCTTGAGGTCGGTCTGCACGAATGCCAACAATCCGCCGATGATGGTGGTGAAGCCACCAATAAACGCGACGTAGTGGAAGGTACTGCTGCCGATGGCGAGACCAGAAAAGAAGACTGGGTAGAGACGAGCGATCAGATACACGCCAGCGACAACCATGGTGGCAGCGTGGATGAGCGCCGATACTGGCGTGGGGCCAGCCATGGCGTCGGGCAACCATGTGTGCAAAGGGAACTGGCCCGACTTCGAAGTGACGCCACCGAAGAGACACAGCGCTCCTACAAGAAGCAGTGTCGTGTTCGCGCTCTGTGAAAGTGCGTACTCGTTGATGTGAAGAACATTGAAGCTTGTTCCTCCTGCAGCAAAGAACGTGATGATGACGCCAAGGATGAGGCCGATATCGCCGACACGGTTCGTGAGGAACGCCTTGAGCGCAGCATCGGTGTTCTTCTTCTCTTCCCACCAATGACCAATCAGCCCAAATGAACACACGCCAACGAGTTCCCAGCCCACAAGCATCTGCAACGTGTTCGAGCTGAGGACGTAGAAGAGCATTGACGCCGTGAACAGCGACAGGAACGCGTAGTAATGGGTGAAGCGCACGTCACCATGCAGATACTCGGTTGAGTAGATATGAACGAGCAACGAAATGATGCAAACCGTGATGAGCATCATGGCGGCGAGGCCATCGACCAGCGTGCCCATTTCGAATTCGATGCCACCGATTTGGAACCAGGTAACCGTGCGCACAACCGGCGGAACTGATTCGTGTTCGGCGCCGTGCTCCGAAGCTGACGCCTCTGTGTGCTCAGACTCGCTCATGGTTGCGGTTGAACCGGCAGCAACAGTTTCGCCGGAATCGTGCGTGGCTGCGTTGGCTTCGGCAGCGATGTTCTCGCCGGTTTGCGGAGTGAGACCGTTGGCTTGAACAACATCGGCAGCCAGGGCCGCGCCCGTCGGTGGGTGATTCACGCGACTGATCCAATTGCCAGCAACGATCACCGAGAGCATGAGACAGATTGAGACTGCAGCGATACCGATTCCGGCGGTGGCCCGGGTGCCCCAGCGCTTACCGAAGAAAAGGATCACGAGGAACGACGACGCCATGAGGGCGGGGATGATCCAAACCTTGTCGATCATGTTGAACACGCTGATCAGCCCTTCAGCATGTCGACATCATCGATGTCGATGCTCTGTCGGTTCCGGTAGATGAGAAGTACGAGTGCAAGGCCCACTCCGACCTCGGCCGCTGCGACGGCAATCACAAAGAGTGCGAAGACCTGGCCTGAGACATTGGTGTTGTCGTTGGCATTCCAATAGGCGCCAAACGCAACCAGGTTGATATTCACGGCATTGAGAATGAGTTCGATCGACATGAGAACGAGGACGCCATTCTTGCGAGCAAGTACGCCGTAAACGCCGATACAGAAAAGGATCGCGGCGAGGAGAAGGAACTGGTTAAGAAACATCAGTCACGCCTCGCAAGCACGATGGCGCCGATCAAGGCCGCAAGCAGCAGGACCGACAGAACTTCGAATGGGAGCAAATAGGTAGAGAAGATCGAATCGCTCACCTGCGAGGTGCGCTGCACCATCAGGTTGCCAAACTCGGTGTCTTTGAAACCGTCGATGAGCGAGTAGCCCATCAGACCAAGCAGCAGGACAGCGATTCCACCACCAATGAACTTCGCTGACTTCTTGTTGTCGAGATCGTCATCGGTGCCGGTCTTGGCTCGAGTAAGCATGATGCCGAACAGGAACAGCACGATGATGGCACCCAAATACACCAGCACCTGAGTGATGGCAACGAATTCGGAAGCCAAAAGGATGTACTGCGCAGCAGCCCCGGCAAGAACAAGGACAAGCCACAACGCGGCATGCATCAGGTTCTTACAGGTAACAACGCGCAGAGCACCGACCACCATCAGAGCGGCGATGATGTAAAACGCGATGTTCTGAGCGACGAGAAGGGCAAGCATCAGCGCGGAACCTTCTTGACTTTGGTTTCAGCGCCAGCTTCGTAAGGCTCAAATTCCGGAACGGTCTGCATCCACTGATCAAGACGAGTCTTGTCGTGAAGGAGATCAGCAATACGGATTTCGGAGTATTCATGTTCTGGACTCCAGAACAGGGCATCGAACGGGCAGACCTCAACACAAATTCCGCAGTACATGCAGAGTGAAAAGTCGATATCGAAGCGGTCGAGTTCGTTCTTCTGACGCGGCTTGCCGCCTTCACGACGAGGCGGAGCAAGGTACTTATGCGCCTCGATGAAGATGCACCAATCGGGACACTCGCGGGCACACAACATGCACGAGGTGCAGTTCTCTTCGTGCAGCGCAATGACACCACGGGCACGCGGCGCGACTTCTTCGCGCTCGTGTGGATAGCGAGTGGTCTGCGGACCGTCCTTGAGGGTTTTCACCATCTCGCCGAACGTGACGCCAAGACCCTTAATGAGGCCTGGAACCTTGGGCTTGGGGGGCATCAGAGCACCACCTTCAGCACAGCAGTGACCACAATATTTACGAGGGCCAACGGGATAAGGACTTTCCAAGCGAGGCTCTGAAGCTGATCCTCACGGAAACGTGGGTAGGTGAAACGCACCCAGAAGATAATGAAGGAAACGATCATCACCTTCGCAAACAGAACGATCGGGCCGAGCACGTAATACCAATCGCTTGAAGTGGGAAGCCACGGGACGGCCCAACCGCCGAGGAACAACACTGCTGCGATCGCGGCAAAGGCGAAGGCGGTTGCGAATTCGGCCAAGAAGAAGATGAGGAAACGGAATCCGGTGTATTCCACCTGGTAACCGGAAACGATTTCCGATTCGGCGACGGGCATGTCGAACGGAGGCTGCGTGAGTTCGGCTTGCACCGCGGCGATAAAGATAAAGAAGCCAAGGAACTGGGTGAGGATATAGGGGAACCCGATTCCGCCCCAACCAAAGATCGAACCGTCGTTCTGAGCGAGAACAATGCCATTCAGGCTCATCGTGCCCGCTTGAATGACCACGCCGATGACGGCGAGCACCATTGGAAGTTCATACGCAATGAGCTGACCAGCAGCACGCAGCGCGCCCATGAGCGAGTACTTGTTCGCCGATGACCAACCGGCCATAAGCACGCCAATGACCGATAACGACGCAATGGCCAGCACAAAGAACACGCCTACGTCGAGGTCGGCAACAACAAGATGCATCGATGCCGGCAACGCCACATAGAGAAGGAGCGTTGACATCAGCACAACAAGCGGAGCGACCTTGAAGACCCAAAGATCGGCACCATTCGGCGCAATGTCTTCCTTCTGAAGGAACTTCACTCCGTCGGCAAGGAGCTGCAGGGTTCCGCGAGGGCCTGCTTCTTGCGGTCCAAGACGACTTTGCATCCACGACATGATCTTGAACAAGAAGACCATGCCAAGAATCAGAGCAGTAGTAGGCACGACCGCGCTAATGACGAGGACCTTGATGAGGGTCGAAAGCCAATACGGCGGCGCGAACGAAGCAAGGAGAAGTGTCATCGGTCGATGTCACCCAAAATGAAATAGAGGCTGCCGAGGATCGAGATGAGATCGGGGACATACGCGCCGCGGGCCACCCATGGCAGTACGGAAATGTTGTTGAACGAGGCCGAGCGGATCTTTACGCGGAAGGGAACGAGGTCGCCCTTCGACACGACGTAGTAACCCATTTCGCCAAGAGGGTTCTCGGTCGCGACGTAGGCCTCGCCCGCAGGCACCTTGATGATGCGCGGAACCTTGGCCATAACCGGACCACTTGGGATGGTGTCGAGCAATTGCTTCACGATCTTTGCTGCTTCACGAGTTTCCTGAAGGCGGACCCAGGTGCGAGCGAAACAATCGCCGTCGGGATGTGTCCAGACTTTCCAGTCGGCCTTGTCATAGACAAGTCCTGGCGGACAATTGTCGCGGCGAAGATCCCAATCGACTCCGGAGGCGCGAAGGTTGGCGCCGGAAAGGCCATAGGAAAGCGCGATCTCGGCAGGAATAACTCCGATCCCACGGGTCCGACCTTGGAAAATTTCGTTGCCGACGAGGAGGTCTTCCATTTCGTCGCAGAAAGCGAGGAGCTTGTCCATCGCCGTATGTGACTCTTCGATCCAGCCCTTGGGCAGATCGTCTTTCAGGCCACCGATGCGATCGAAGTTCGGGTGGAACCGACCACCGGTTGCAGATTCGATCTGGTTGAGTACCCATTCGCGATCACGGAATGCATAGAAACCAGCGGTCATGCCGCCTAGTTGCAAACCAAAGTCACCAAGGAACAGGGAGATGTTTGCAACACGCGACATTTCAAAAAGAATTGTGCGGATCCACTGCGCACGAGGCGGTGCTTCAACATCCATCAACTTTTCTGCAGCGAGGATGAACGGAACCTCGTTGGCGAAACTGCCAAGCCAGTCGATGCGATTGATAAGCGCGTTGATCTGTGGGTAGGTACGAACCTCAGTGAGTTTTTCGTACCCACGATGCATGTAGCCACACATAGGTTCTGCAGAAATCACCTGCTCGCCGTCGAGGCGAGCGATGATACGGAGTGTTCCGTGAGTAGCGGGATGCTGCGGACCCATGTTGAGGGTCATTCCCTCGGTTTCGAAATCGAGGTTCACGCGGTTGTCGTTTGCTTCAGCAACGAGGGCCGAAACCGATTGCGGATCACTTACAGCGGTCATTCGCCCTCTCCTTCCTCATCGGCAACACCGGGCATCGGTTCAACGTCAACGATGCCGGGCCACGGGCGAACCCGGCGAGCCAGCAACGGAAAGTCCTTACGAAGTGGATTGCCCACAAAATCAGCAGGTAAGTACATGTTGATCATGTTTGGATGACCATCGAACGAGAAGCCAAACATTTCGCGCGCTTCACGCTCGTGCCAGTTCGCACCGGCAAACACGTTTGACCACGTGGGAGCGGTGAGATCGTCGTCAGGAAGATCGCACTTGAAAGTGATGCCCATTCCCGCGCTGATTGAGTAGAGACGAGCAAGAAGTTGGAAACGAGTATCGCCACCGGCATAGCCCTGGACCATCGCTTCAGGTTCCTTGGCCGGAGTGCCCGCCACAACGAGGTCTTCCTGTGCATCCATATCGCGACCGAACGGCGAAGGAAGCCAGTCGATGGCGGAAAGGAAATCGAAGAATCGGTAGCCCATGGACTTCGCAACCTCGGCCGCTTCGAGCCAGTGGGCTCGATCGACGCGAATCCAAAGATCGTCGCCGACGCGAATATGCGAGCCAACAACACCGTCGCCGAGGCGCGATGTGAATTCAGCCAAAACAGCTTCTCGCGCGTCGTCGGTTGCGGGCGCTGCCTCTTCGGGCGTTTCAGTTTCAGCTGACGACAATTGGCTCACCCTTCCAACGCGCAGCCATGTCCTCGTGAGCAATGCGTTCTTGAAGAAGGATGATTCCTTCAAGCAATGCTTCTGGACGTGGTGGGCAACCAGGAACGTAAACGTCAACCGGAATCAACTGATCGACACCCTTGGTGACCGAGTAGCTATCCCAGTAAGGACCGCCACAGTTGGCACATGAACCCATTGAGATGACGTACTTCGGGTCGGGCATCTGTTCGTACAGACGCACAACAGCCGGAGCAAGTTTGTCGGTAACCGTGCCTGCGATCACAACGAGATCAGCTTGGCGAGGGCTCGCGGGAAATGGGATCACGCCAAGGCGCATGACGTCATAACGCGGCGATGCAAATGCTGCGCCCATTTCGATAGCGCAACAGGCAAGGCCCCACTGGTAGGCCCAGATCGAATACTTGCGGGAAATATTGAGGAGTTTGGCGAGCGGCTTTGGCAGCTTGCCACTTTCAACTAAGCCCATTGGAGCACCTTCTTCCGCCAGGCGTAGAGCAGACCAAGAGCCAAGATCGCCACAAAAATCAGCATCTCGACCAAACCGAAGACGCCATAGACCTCGAGTTGTGTGGCCCAAGGGAACATGAAGACTGCTTCAACATCGAACATAACGAAGAGCAGCGCGTAGATGTAATAGCGAATCTGGCTCTGCGACCAGCCCGTACCGACCGGGTCAACGCCTGATTCGTAGACCAGATACTTCTGCTCTTGAGGACGAGTGGGGCGGAAGATCTTGCCAATGCCAAGCAGACCGGCACCAAGACCAATACCAACGCCCGCGAAAATCACAACGGTGAGGTACTGCCTGACGAAATCGGAGTACTCAGTCATTGTTCACGGACACTACAGAAAGGCCGAACACGGCATGAAATCCTTGTCGCATAGAGAAAGCAGTGCAATCTTGTGTGATCAGCCACCGGCGGTGGTGGACCCTGTGGTGGCGGGACGCTCGAACTGAACCGCAGCCGGGGTGGCGGCGCGAGCGTTGTGAAGAAGGAGGTCTGGGAACAGACCGTAAACGACCGAAACAACAACACAGATACCGATGGCCAGTCCGGCGGCCATTGGAACCCGGACGCGGTTTGCGCGGGGAACATCCTCAACACCGTCGTCGCCACCTGACATGAACATGGCCACGATGATCCGCAGATACAGGAATGCCGAAATGACGGCCGAAACCATGGCCACCAGCGCCAATGGCACTGCGTGAGCATCGGCGGCGGCGGTGATCGCGAGGAACTTGGCGAAGAAGCCAGCGGTGAATGGCACACCGGCCTGGGCTAAGAGCAACAGGATGAATGAGCCCGCCAACCACGGATTTGAACGAACGAGACCCTGGTAGTCGGACAATTCGTGATTTCCATCACCTTTGCGTCCGACAATGGTCGCCACACCGAACGAGCCCGCCACCATGAAGGTGTAGACGGCGACGTAGAACGCTGCTGCGGTGATGCCATTTCCGCTGTTCGCCTGAATCGCCATGAGAATGAAACCGGCATGGCTGATCGAGGAATAGGCCAACATCCGCTTCACGTTGCTTTGAACGATCGCGAGTGCAGCGCCAAGGACCATCGACAGAATGGCCAGGACGTACATGATGGGTTTCCAGGTCGAGGCGTAATTCGAGAACGTCAGCATGAAGACCCGAACCAACCCTGCAACAGCTGCAGCTTTTACGCCAGCAGCCATCCACGCCGTTGCTGGAGTGGGAGCGCCGTCATAAACATCGGGGCTCCATGCATGAAATGGCACGGCAGAGATCTTGAATGCCAGGCCAACAAGTACGAGAACAAGTCCCATAAGAAGCAATCCGTTGTGGATCGGGACAACGCTCGCCATGAACTCGCGGATGTCGACAAAGTTCGTGGAACCAGTTGCTCCGTAGAGCATCGCGATGCCGTAGAGCAAGAAGGCAGAAGAGAACGCTCCAAGAATGAAGTACTTGAGGCCTGATTCCTGAGACTGCACTCGACGCAGATTCATGCCGGCGAGCACATAAACGGCAATCGACAACGTTTCGAGACCGATGAAGAGAACGATCAAATCGTTCGACATCGCCATGATGACACCGCCGACCGCCGACAGAAGCAGCAGGACGTAGAACTCCGGACCACTCATTGATTCGCGGCGCAGGAAATCATCGGCAAGCAGCGCAGCAAGAACAACGCCAATACACAGCACCACCGTGATGAACAGCGAGAAGCCGTCGATACCAACCGCTCCCCCAGCCGTACTAAACGGCCCGGTTTGCGCTTGGTCGAGGTTCCACCACATCAGTGAGTTCCAACCCTGAACTCGCGCCCACATCGGAACGGCACTGATCGCTGCACCGACAGCAATCGCAACGGTGGTCCAAGTAAAGAGACCCTTTGGCGCACGACCCTTCAGGAAAGAGGAGAACGTGAGCGTAAGGAGCGCTCCTACTAACAAGATCAGCAAGGGCAGAAGCGCGAGCCAATCAATGGAAGGCCCCGCGACGTGGACGATTCCATTTTCAGTTGTCGCTGACGTGACATTGACCTGAGCGAAGACAGAAGCAATCACTGGTTCGCCCCCTGTCCGTTTGTTGCGACACCAAGACCATGTTCACCGTTCATCGTGTGAGATGACTCGGTGATGTGGAGTAGATCAGCACCGTTACGAGTGATCGGTTCATGGAACCCTTTGACTTCAACTTCGAGCCGAGTGACCACTCGCTTCACCGATGGGGCAATGCGATCGAGCACTGGCTTCGGGTAGATGCCAAGGAAGATAATGAGAGCAATGAGTGGGACCATCACAAGTTTCTCGGAGATCTTGAGATCCGGGAATGACTTGTTTGCTTCATCGGGTTCGCCGTGGAACACGCGCTGGTAGGCCCAGAGGAGATACAACGCCGCAATGATTACGCCGGTCGCCGCGACCACGGCCCACCAACGATGAGCCGCGAAAGTGCCGAGAAGAATCAGGAATTCGCCAACGAATCCGTTGAGCCCAGGAACACCGATTGAGGAAAGCATCACGAGGGTGAAGATGCCCGCAAAAACTGGCGCCACCTTGGCAATGCCCTTGAGTTGTGAAATCTCGTAGGTGTGGCGACGGGTGTAGAGGAATCCGAGGAGGATGAACAACGCACCGGTTGAGATGCCGTGGTTAATCATCTGTAGAACGGAACCTTCGATGCCTTCCACATTCAGCGCGAATAGACCCATAAGTGCGAAGCCCATATGGGAGACCGATGAATAGGCAATGAGTCGCTTGAGGTTGCGCTGCATGGCCGCGACGATTCCGCCATAGACCACACCAATCGTGGCCAACGTCAACATCACCGGCGCAAACCACACCGTCGCCTCGGGGAACAGTTCAAGCCCGTACCGAAGGAAACCGTAGGTCCCAAGTTTCAGAAGAATGCCGGCCAGATCGATTGAGCCTGCAGTCGGCGCTTCAGTATGCGCATCGGGCAGCCACGTATGAAAGGGGAAGGATGGGACCTTCACTGCAAAGGCAATAGCCATGCCCAAGAACAACCAGCGACCGGTGCTTGTCGCCAAACTGTCAGAAGCGATGATCTTGGTGAAGTCGAACGACACGCCACCGTTTTCGCCCGCCCCCGCAACAACCGCCAGAGTGACGATGGAAACCAGCATGAACGCTGAACCGAGCATCGTGTAGAGGAAGAACTTTGTTGCGGCGTAGACCCGACGACCGTGGCCCCACTTGCCAATGAGCATGTAGAGCGGAACCAGGGTGACTTCGAACATCAAGAAGAACAGGAAAAGGTCGAGTGACAGGAATGCTCCCATGCAGCCCGCCATGAGCAGCGTGAGCCACGCGTAGTAACCCTTCGGGCTGTGTTCGGGCTTCGCGGCGAAAAGCGCGATCGGGAACAAGATGCCCGTGAGCACAACAAGGAACAACGAGATGCCATCGACGCCAAGGAAGAACTTGATGTCGAGCGACTGCACCCAAGTTTGCTGAACGACGAACTGGAATCCGGCGTCGCCGGTCTTGAACTCGACCAACAACGCAATACTCAGAACGCCCGTAAGGAGCCCGGTGATGATTGCCATCTGTCGTGAAAGTTCGGGCCGCGACTTCGGCATGAGCGCAATAAGCACCGCACCAATCAACGGCACAAAGATCAGTGCCGGAAGAATGGGGAACGAAGCCGCGCCTTCAGAGGCGAGCACGGTGGAAAGGATCGAAGCGGTCATCAGAAGCTCACCTGCGTCATTGCGAAGGCGACGAGGAGAACTGCACCAACACCGATCATGAGTGCATACCAGCGCACATAACCATTCTCGATAGAACGGAGTCGGGCGGCACCGCCACGAGTAGCTCGACCGACACCATTAACGGCGCCATCGATAACCACCTTGTCGAACATCGCGATGAGTTCAAATCCCTTGCGACCAATGCCGCCCATGAACTTCGTGATGCTTTGATCGATATACCAACCGTTGGCGAAGAACGGGAGTTCGATTCTTCGAGGATCGACCTTGTGTTTCAGATACACGAGGTAGGCCGCGATAATTCCGGCGATTGCAATCGTTGTTGAAAGCAACAGTTCGATGGTGAGCTGCACTCCCCCGAGTGAAAGATGTGCTTGGTTCTCGCCGACGACTGGTTCGAGCCATCGATTGAGGAATTCAAGGTGCTCGGTGAACGGAAGGTTGAGGACTCCCGCAATAGCGGCGAAGAAGGCCAGGACAATGAGTGGCACCAACATTGGCCACTTCGATTCGTGCGGATGCATAGCTCCGTGACCAGACTCGGCGTGAGCATCGTCATGGGCGTCGCCGTGAGCAGGGGCATCAGCGTCGACGGCATCGGTCGCAGTGTGAGCATTGAGGTTCGCGAGTTCCGCCTCGGCGGATTCTCCCCATCGGGCATCGCCATAGAAGACACGGAAGACAAGGCGGCTCATGTAGAACGCAGTGAGCAGTGCAGTGATCAGGCCAAAGATGTAGAGAATCACGCTCTTATGAAGGGCGTAGGCGAGGATGTCGTCCTTTGACCAGAAGCCCGAAAATGGCGGGACTCCGGAAATTGCCAACCAGCCCACGATAAACGTGATGGCAGTGACGGGCATGATCTTGCGCAATGCGCCCATTCGTCGCATGTCTTGTTCATCGTGCATGCCATGAATTACCGAGCCTGCACCAAGGAACAACAGCGCCTTGAAGAATGCGTGCGTGATCATGTGGAAGATCGCTGCGCTGTAGCCACCAACGCCAACAGCTAGGAACATGTAGCCAAGCTGACTGACAGTTGAATAGGCGAGAACTTTCTTGATGTCCTGCTGCGCAAGAGCGATCGTTGCTGCCAGGAACGCAGTGGCGCAACCAACGATGGCAATCATCCATGGGATCCATGAAGCCGAGGCCGTGAGGATTGGATTGACTCGGACCAACAGATAAACACCCGCGGTCACCATGGTGGCTGCGTGGATAAGCGCGGACACTGGAGTGGGGCCAGCCATAGCGTCGGGCAGCCAGATGAACAACGGAATCTGCGCCGACTTACCAATAGCCCCGACGAACAGCATCAGTGCGATGAAGGTTGCGGTGGTCTGCGCCAGCCCAGGAGCCATCGGAAGGAACTGTGTGTAGGTAACCGTTCCAAAGGCAAAGAAGGTCATGAAGATTGCAATCATGAAGCCCCAGTCACCAACACGGTTGGTGATGAAGGCCTTCTTGCCGGCGCTGGCGTTTTCTTCCTTCTCGAACCAGAAGGCGATAAGGAAGTATGAGCACGCACCCACGCCTTCCCACCCGAGGAACGTGAGCACCATGTTGTTGCCCAACACGAGCACGAGCATTGAGAACACGAACAAGTTCAGGTAGGTAAAGAAACGCGGGAATCGGCTGTCGCCGTGCATGTACCCAATTGAGTACAAGTGAATCAACGAAGCGATACCGGTAATGAACAGCGCCATCGTCATTGAAAGCGGATCAAGAAGGATGCCGATATCGACGTTGAAGCGACCAGCGGGAATCCACTGAAACAGGGAAAGTTCATAGGTGTGTTCCGGCTCTCCCCAGAGCCCAGCGAACACAAGGCAGGCGGTGACAAACGCGAGCGCAACTGCACCCGTGCCAATCCACCCAGAGCGCGGTTCACCAATGCGCTTGCCGAAAAATACCAACAGCAAGAACCCAGCCAAGGGGAGCGCAGGAATTAACCAGACCAATCCGACCATGTCCCTTATCCCCTCAGTGTCCGAAGGTCATCGGCGGTAGCGCCGGGACGACGTCGCGCCATCGCCACAATTAGGGCGAGGCCAATCACAACTTCAGCGGCAGCGACCACCATCACGAAGAACACGATGATCTGACCCGAAATGTCATTCAACATCTTTCCGAACGTCACGAACGAAAGGTTCACGGCGTTGAGCATGAGTTCGACACACATGATCATGACAAGCGGATTGCGCCGAATAAGTACGCCAACACCGCCGATCACAAAGAGGATCGCCGAGAGCATTAAGTACGCCAAGGAAAGGTTTGAGCCCATCAGTGCGCTCCTTCCTCGGGGATGACGGTAAGGGGTTCGTCGCCCATATCGATCATGGATTCGGGCTCGGGAATCGGCGCAAGATCATTCGGGCGTCGAGAAAGAACCACCGCGCCAACCACCGCGATCGTGAGAAGGCCAGCGGTGACTTCAAGCGCGAACACATAGGTCGTGAACAACGCAGTACCAATTTGCGAGATATTCGAGATCGTTGGCGAGATTGCACCGGTGACTGATTGTGCTCCCGTAACGATGGCGTCCTTGCCGATGATGATGATGGCGAGAACCGCACCCAAGAAAAGAAGACCAATAAGGCCGGCAAGAAAACGCTGCCCTACCAATGGCTCTGTTTCGAGGTCCTCTTCGCGATCAACACCGAGCAACATCATGACGAACAGAATGAGAACGACGATTGCCCCGGTGTAAACGATGACCTGGACGACTGCGAGCAGTTGCGCCCCGAGGTTGAGGAATAGCACTGCAATTCCGAACAGCGTGGCGATAAGGCTGAGAGCCGCATGCACCGGATTACGCGACGACACAACTCCGAGACCACCAGCAAGCACAATCAGTGCGCTCACAATAAAGACGACGGTTTCCATGATCAGAGATCACCGCCCCTTTCATCGTCAGCGTGATCGTCGTGTCCGGGCGAAACATGTTCAGCGGTTCCTGGGGCGTGGTCGTCGTGTCCGTGGCCGTGCTCGTCGATCATGTCAAGCGGCGTCGAAATCGAATCCTTGATCTCCTGCGCCGCTTCCGGTGCACGGATGCCATAACCAAGTTCGCCGGACCACCCGACAACGCCCTCGAACTCTGCTGATCCGGACGGCGAGGTAGCGCGCATCCAGGCTGACGTCGGAAGGTCTTCGCCTTCGCGCCAGTCTTCCCACGGCATCTTCTGCGGCATTCCATCGTCGTCAACGACGAGTTCAGCTTTGGTGTAGATCGCATCGGCCCGGTTAGTGAACGAGAACTCGAACATCTTGGTTTCGGTAATTGCTTCGGTCGGGCAGGCCTCGACGCAGAGATCGCAGTGAATGCACCGGAGATAATTGATCTCGTAGATGTACCCAAAGCGCTCGCCGGGAGAAACGGGATCGTCAATCGGGTTATCGGCACCACGAACAAAGATGCATTTCGCGGGACAGACACCGGCGCAGAGTTCGCAGCCGATGCACTTCTCCATTCCATCTTCATAACGATTGAGGACGTGACGCCCGTGCACACGGATCGGCTTCGGTGCTTTTTCCTTCGGGTACTGCGTCGTTACTCGTTGCTTGCGACCAATCTGGCGCAGGCTGACGAGGAAACCTCCGAGGTATCCCATCAGTCCACCACCCCTTCGAGTCGACGTGCTTTAGAAGTTGCAATCGCACCTTTAAGGAGCCCGTAACCGGTAAGCCCAACCACAGCACCAAGCCCGACTGTCACGAATCCGTTCCAGTGCTGATCACGAGCAACCCAGAATGTGGCGAGGAGAAGCAGCCATCCGAGAGAAAGCGGAATAAGTACCTTCCAGCCGAGGTCCATCAGTTGGTCGTAGCGAACTCGCGGAAGTGTGCTTCGAACCCAGACGAACAAGAACAGGAACGCGGTCATCTTGAGGAGGAACCAGATGATTCCCCAGAGCCAACCTGGACCGAGAAGTGCGGGGCCGGCAGGGCCGCCCAAGAACAGCGTGACGATGATGGCCGCCATCGTGACCGAGTTCATGAACTCGGCAACAAAGAAAAGTGCGAAACGAATAGACGAATATTCGGTGTGATAACTACCGACTAGTTCCTGTTCGGCTTCAACAAGGTCGAACGGAGGACGGTTGAGCTCCGCCTGACTGGCAAGCAAAAACACCACAAATGGAATGAATCCGGTGGCGATCAGATTCCAATGAGGAATAAATCCGCCCCACCCGCTGCCGGCCTGAGCTACCACGATCCCGTGAGTGCTGAGAGTGCCGGTGGTCAGCACGACTGCACATACCGAAAGACCAAGCGCAGCTTCGTAGGACACCATCTGCGCTGAAGCGCGTACGGATCCGAGAAGCGGATACTTCGAGCCGGACGACCAACCGGCAAGCATGACGCCGTAGACCGCGATCGACGACATAGCGAGCGCAAAGAGAATGCCGATCGCCGGGTCTGCCAACTGCAGATAGGTGGTGTGGCCAAACAATTCGACCGAACCATCGTGGCCGTTACTGAAATCGCCACCGAAGGGAACAATCGTGAACAACAAAAACGCGGGAACAACAGTGAGGAGTGGCGCAAGGATGAAGACGCGTCGTTCCGCCCTGTCGGGGATCAGATCTTCTTTGAAAAAGAACTTGATGCCATCGGCGAGTGTTTGCAGGATGCCGAATGGGCCTGCGGTATTTGGTCCAACACGGTTCTGGAAGTCGCTGACAACCTTGCGCTCGAACCAAATCATGAGCATGGTCGCCACCAGAAGGAACGCAAAAACAGCAACGACCTTGAGCAAGACAATGAGCACGACGGCGAGGTCAATCTGTCCGGAGAGAAGCGGATCGCCACTAAGCATCGGTAACACCTCCGCTCAATAGGTTCATGGCAAAGAGGAACGAGTTCATGAAACGGTCTCGATCCTGACCTCGGCCACAAGCTCATCGGCAGAAACCAGATCGCTCACGCGGCCGTCGGCTTGGTTCACGATCATTGCGGCAACGCCACGAGGCACGCCGGCATCGGATCGGACGACAACATTTACTGATGCCTTTGCGGTGCGAACAACTGCGCGTCCGCCTTCAGCAACACCCAGTCGATCGAACTCCCACGGATTCAGAGAAACCGTCGAACCAGGAGCAAGAGGAGCCAGCGCAGGAGCCGACTGTACGAGAGTTCCTTGGTCGTACAACTTTCGTGTTGCGACAAGACGGAACCCGTAGGAATCGACAGGCGGAGTCGCAATGTTTGTGACTGGAGCGAATTGCACGAATGGCGGCAATGAACCGGCAACATCTGAATCGTCAGCGATCAGTTCTATGAGTCCTTCGGCATCGCCGGCATCTTCGGGGCCATCTTCTGCAATATCAGCGGTGACATCGACGGACGTGCCGTCCTCGGACACGGTGACGGTTTCATCAACGATCACAATGTCATCGTCGTCCTCGTCGATGATCACAACAACATCGAGTGGGAGCAGAACACCATCGGGCGAACCCTCGGCGATGGCCTGATCGAGTGCAAGGTAGGCCGGGGCGACTGCTGAGATCTCGGCGAGAACATCGGTGAAGTTCTCGAAGCCAAGGTCGGTGCCAAGGCGTGAAGAAACTTCGGCGGCGAGCATCCAGTCGGCGCGAGCAGTGCCGGGCGGAGTGACACGTTGCGAAAGCGTACTTACGCGCCCTTCGATATTGGTTGTCGTACCCGCCTTCTCGGCAAATCCTGCAGCAGCAAGGACAACGTCGGCTCGTTTGCTCGACGCATTGAGTGCGGTATCGACCGCAAGCACCGTGCGAGCACCGGTGAGGCCGCGCTCGGCCAAGTCGGCATCGGGGAAATCGGAGAGCGGGTCAGCCCCAAGAAGAACGAGCACGTCGATGCGTCCGTCGGCAGCGGCCCGAAGAATGCCTTCGGTATCGAGACCCTCGGCAAGCGGAAGTGTCGGCCAGATTTCGGAGTACCACTCACGAGCATCGTCGAGAGTGACGCGCCCTGGAAGAAGACCGGGTGCAAGGCCCATGTCGAGAGCGCCGCGCACGTTGGAACGACGGAGCGCTGAGAGGAAGGTGGTGTCAGGACGAGCGGCAAGAACTGTTGACGCCGCAGCAACGGTCACGCTCGCAGCTTCCGCCAACGATGCCCGACCGAGAACAACGGTGATCGGCCCCGTGGCTGCATTCAGCAGATTGCGGGCCGCTTCAAGTTCAGCGATGGAAACCCCGCCAATTTCACGATCGATAACTGCTGGACCCATGAGTGCAGCAACAACATCAGTGGTTTCGCCCGGGCGTGGGTGGACCGATGCTTTTGTGAGAGACGTAAGGCCAGTCGAGCGCGGCGAAACTTCCACGAGAGTGACGCGATCTTCAACTGCGGCGTGACGGAGCCGGAGGAACAGAACCGGAAGTTCTTCCTTGACGTCGGGGCCAAGGAGCAACACCGTGCCGCCCGGAGCGCAAACCTCGTCGATCGTTGCCGATGGCAGCCCGAGAACGACATGCGCAGGAAGACCATCGCCGAGTTGTGCATCGACGTTGTCGGTAGCGAGAACACCCTTAAAGAGTTTCGACCAGGCATAAGCGTCTTCATTGGTCAGACGAGAACCGCCAATAACGCCGATTGACTGCGCTGATGAGGCGTTGTCGAGGGCGCTTGCGAAACGGTTCAGCGCATCGGACCACTTGACGGCGACAAGGTTGGACCCATCGCGCACGAGCGGTTCGGAGAGACGAGCGTCTGAGGTAACGACTTGGCTTGAGAAACGACCCTTATCGCAGAGCCAGCCCCAGTTCACCGGATCGATATCGACACCGGCGAAACGTTGGACCTGATCGCGTGAGGAATCGATTGAAATACGACACCCAACCGAACAGGTTTGGCAGGTCGATTCGGTGGTCTCGAGATCCCAAGGACGAGCCTTGAACCGATAGGTCGAGGCCGTAAGCGCACCCACCGGGCAAATCTGCACGGTGTTGCCGCTGAAGTACGAAGCAAATGGTTCATCGGGGAACGTGTTGACTTCGGTGTTGTTGCCGCGATGAATGAAGTGAATGAGCGGATCGCCAGCAACGTCTTTGGCAAAGCGCGTGCAGCGATCGCAGAGAATGCAACGTTCTCGATCGAGCAACACGAGATCGCTGATCGGAATCGGCTTTTCGTTGTGTCGCTTCTCTTCAATAAAGCGACTTTCGCCAGGCCCGTAGGCCATGGTCTGATCTTGGAGCGGACATTCGCCGCCCTTATCGCAAACCGGGCAATCGAGCGGATGGTTGGCGAGGAGGAACTCAAGAACGCCGTCTTGCGCCTTCTTTGTCACTGCCGATTCGGTGTCGGCTTTCATCCCCGGAGTGCACTCGATCATGCAGCTGGGCTGAAGCGCGGGACCGCGACCAGTATCAACCTCGACCAAACACATGCGGCACATGCCGACCGGCTTCATGCGCTCGTGGTAGCAGAAGCGCGGAATGTAGGTACCAGCGCGCTCTGCGGCATCGATCAGGAGTTCGCCCTTACGAGCGATGAACTCGACGCCATTAATTTCAACAGCGACGCCGTCGATTGCGGTCACGTCAGACTCAGCCATGCGAAGACGCCTTCGTGAAGTTCACCGGGACCGAGTGACGAGCTTCTTCGGCCTGTGCGATGCGCGCCTCGAACTCGGGACGGAATCGCTGCATTGCCGAAGCAATCGGCGAAACCGCTGATGGTCCAAGCGGGCAGATCGTGGTCTGCTTCGGTGGCCAAGTAATTCCGGGTGAAATGTTGTCGGAAACGTCCATCAGCAAATCAAGATCGGTGGGACGACCGTATCCGTCCTGAATTCGTTGAAGAATATTCTGCAGCCAAGTCGTACCTTCACGACACGGTGTGCATTTGCCGCAGGATTCACGAGCGAAGAACCGAACCACGCGCAGACAGGCCTTGACCGCGTCAGTGGTTTCATCCATCACGATGACGGCTCCGGAACCGAGCATTGATCCCGCTCGGTCAACGGTGACTTTCTCGAGCGGCAGATCGAGATGCTCTTCAAAGAACCATGGAGCCGAGGCGCCGCCAGGAATAAATGCCTTGAGGGCGCGATCGCCCAGGATGCCACCCGCATATTGGGGGGCGAAGATGAGGTCACGGAACGTTGTGACCCCGTATTCAACTTCGAAGACACCGGGGTTTTTCACATGCCCCGAGACCGCAAACATGCGAGTGCCCCGAGATGTTTCCGCGCCGAGTGCAGCAAATGCTTCGCCGCCGTTGTTAACGATCCAAGGCAGATTGGAAAGGGTCTCAACGTTGTTCACAATTGTGGGCTGCATGTACAGACCCTTCGCCGCCGGGAAAAACGGAGGCTTAAGGCGAGGCATTCCACGATTGCCTTCAAGACTTTCAATGAGCGCGGTTTCTTCGCCCACGATGTAAGCGCCAGCGCCCCACGTGAGTACGACATCAACAGAGAAATCTGAACCAAGAATATTTTTGCCTACATAGCCAGCGGCATAGGCGTCGTTTAATGCAGTGGCAATACGTTCTTGTGCAAGGGGCATTTCGCCGCGGACATAGAGGAAGGCCTGACCACACCCGACGGCGTAACTCGCAAGGAGCACGCCCTCAATAAGTTGATGGGGATCGCGCTCCATGAGGAGACGGTCTTTGTAGGTGCCGGGTTCAGATTCATCGCCATTAACGACGAGGTAACGCGGCCACACGTTCTCGGGAGTGAGGCCCCACTTCACGCCTGCGGGGAAACCAGCGCCACCGCGTCCGAGAAGGGTTGCGGTCTTGACCTCGTCGGCAATTGCGGTCGGGCCCATAGAGAGTGCTTTGCGCAATGCCTGATAACCACCGGTGGCTTCGTAACCAGCAAGCGTGTGGCTGTCGGCCTTATCGAATCGCGAGGTGATGATTTGAGGAGCGTCAGTAATCATTTCTCGCCCTCCCCCGCTGCTGCGATCCAGCCTGGCGTCGCTGTATCTTCAGGGCTGACATTGCCTGCGCGCCGATCGGCCGGGATGTGCTGACGAATTTCGGCCAGTACTCCATGAGAGGGGATGTCAGAACGGCGACCATCGCGCAGATCGTTCATGAGTTGATCGAAACCTTCGTTCGAAATGCGATGTTCGTAGCGATAATTCACCTGCAAACAAGGAGCTTCGGTGCAGGCAGCGATGCATTCAACATCTTCAAGGGTGAAAAGCCCGTCGGAGGTGGTTTGACCCGGACGAATCCCAAGTGTCTTTTCGGCATGCGCAAGGAGTTCCTCGCCACCGCGCAACTGACAAGAAATGTTGGTGCAAATGTTCACCATGTAACGACCGACTGGTTCCATCTTGAACATTTCGTAGAACGACGCCGTTCCGAGAACCTCGGCAGACGAAACGCCGACGAGATCACCGATATGGGCCATTGCTTCGTCGGTGAGGTGCCCGTCTTGTTCTTGCGCGAGATGTAACAGCGGGATGAGCGCAGACTTTGGTCGCGGATAGCGGCCAATGATTTCGCGCGCGAGTTCAACGTTGTCGTTCGTGAGGCGAGCCATCAGCGATCGACCTCCCCAAGAATGGGATCGACACTCGAGATGATGGCCACGGCATCGGCCACGAGGCTGCCGTGCATGAGGTGCGGAAGGCTCTGCAGGTTCACGAAACTTGGGGCACGAACATGCATGCGGTACGGCTTCGAAGAACCGTCGCTCACGATGTAGCAACCAAGTTCGCCACGAGGAGACTCGATTGCGACGTAGGCCTCGCCTTCAGGAACTTTGAAGCCTTCAGTAAAGATCTTGAAGTGATGAATAAGCGCTTCCATGGACTCGTCGATACGCGCACGCGGCGGCGGAGTGACTTTCTTGTCCTGAATGCGGTAGTCGCCCTTTGGCATCTTCTCGAGACACTGACGCACGATCTTCATTGACTCGTGAATTTCAGCAAGTCGAATTGCGTAACGATCGAAACAGTCACCGTATGAACCGACAACGACATCGAATTCAATCTGATCGAACGCGAGATAGGGCATGTCTCGACGGAGATCCCAGTCATAACCCGTTGAACGAAGCATTGGTCCCGTAACGCCGAGAGCAAGGCATTCCTCTGCGGTGATCGCCCCGACACCTTGCAAACGTTCACGCCAGATCGGCTGTTGGTTCATCAGTGTGTCGTATTCCGCAAGGCGAGGAGGGAGCATGTCGAGAAGACGCAGCACGCCATCGCGCCAACCGTCGGGAAGGTCGGCAGCAACGCCTCCGGGACGGATGTAATTGTGATTCATGCGCAGGCCGGTGACTTCTTGAAGGAAGCGAAGCGCTTCTTCACGCTCGCGCCATCCGTAGAGCATCATGGAAACGGCACCGAGATCCATGCCGTTTGTCGCCATAAATAGTAGGTGTGACGAGATGCGATTCATCTCGGTCATGAGCATGCGGATCCAGATCGCACGCTCGGGAACCTCGACGTCGAGAAGCTTTTCGACAGTGAGAGAAAATGCCAACTCGGTGAACAACGGCGCGGCGTAGTCCATGCGCGTCACGTTGGTGGGGCCCTGCAGATAGGTGAGTTCTTCACCGGTGCGTTCCATACCGGTGTGGAGGTAACCAATGATCGGCTTACAGCGGAGGACAGTTTCGCCCTGAAGTTCGAGCATGAGACGCAACACGCCATGAGTCGAAGGGTGCTGTGGACCCATGTTGATGATCATGGTTTCGTCGTCAGAAACCTGTTCGCGCTCGGCGAGGAGTGCGTCGTTTTCTGAAAGCCGGAGCACCGCGCCCAACTCGCGCAACCGTTCGCCTGCAGCGACAACGCCGGCGGAGGTCAGTTCCTGAGCGCCTTCGGAGGTCTGGTTCACATTGGTTGGAAGTTCGTGCGTAGCCGTCATGAGATCAACGATTCGCCGGGGCACCCTTGAACTGCACCGGGATACGACCAACGTCGTAGTCCTTGCGCAGCGGGTGACCAATCCAGTCCTCGGGCATGAGGATTCGGGTGAGATCAGGATGTCCATCGAACACGATGCCGAACATGTCGAAGGTTTCGCGTTCCATTGCTTCAGAACCTGCGTAAAGCCCAAACGCAGTTGGAAGCACTGGATCGGACTCAGGTATCTGGACGCGCAACCGCAGACGAGCATGTTCACGGTGGTTGATGAGATTCACGACGACTTCGAAACGCTCAGGCGTAATTCCCGCAGGAAGTTCACGCGAAAAATTGGTGAGGTAATCGACACCACAGAGATCGATAATCGAGTGATAGCCATCGGCCTGCAAAGTCACCAACAATTCGGCGTACTCATCGCGAGTTGGATGCAGCACCAGTTGCTCGTGTGAACGCGTCAGCAACGTTCCGAAAAGTGTCTCGGGTGCGATCTCGGTCGGGGTGTCAACCTCGCCGTCTTGGGCGTCGACGTCGGTCATGGTCAGCCCTGACCCAGGGTGACAGGCACAGGACCATTGGGGCCAAGCTGTTCGACAACAAGACCGGCGCCTTCACCCTTGCGGCGAGTGAGTTCACCATTTTTGATCTGGTCGTGCAGCGTGAGGATCGCGTGCATAAGCGTTTCCGGCGAAGGCGGACAACCAGGGGCGTACACATCGACCGGGACAATCTGGTCGACGCCCTGAACGATTGCGTAGTTGTTGAACATGCCGCCCGAGGATGCACAGACACCCATGGAAATAACCCACTTGGGTTCCATCATCTGGTCGTAGATCTGGCGAAGAACCGGCGCCATTTTTTGCGAAACACGACCGGCAACGATCATGAGGTCGGCTTGGCGCGGCGACGCGCGGAAGGTTTCCATTCCGTAACGAGCAAGGTCGTAATGCGGTCCGCCGGCAGCCATCATCTCGAGCGCGCAACACGCCAGACCAAAGGTCGCGGGCATCACGCTGTGACGACGAGCCCACTTCACAAGCTCCTCAAGCGTGCCGGTGAAGAAGTTGTGGCTGAGTCCTTCAAGGCCTGACTCAAGGAGTCCGCCAGTGGGTCTGGTCTCGTTTGACACTTATGCCGCCTCTTTGGTGGAGCGGCCTTCGAGGCCGACGCGACGAATGGTGCTCGTTGCAGTCCGGGCAGGCGAAACAATGTCGGAACGACGAAGGTGCTTGATCGGACCCCAGTCAAGCGCTCCGTTGCCAATCAGATACACAAACGATTCGAAGACCGCTGCGGTGAAGATGAGTATTGCGGCGATTCCGTAACCGCCCAGTGAACGAAACACCACGGCGAACGGAAACAAGAAAATGATTTCGATGTCGAACACGATGAAGATCATGGCCACAAGAAAAAACTTCACAGGCAAGCGTTCGGGCGTCGACTGATCGGGCACGATCCCGCATTCGTAGGGCGAAGACTTTGATTCGGAAGGTTGACGGGGAGCTAGTAGCTGCGAAACCACGCGACTCACAGCGGCGAAAATGATCGCCAGTACAAGCATTGCGAAGATCGGCAGATACTGGCCCACGTTGTTCAGCTTTCCTTGCTCGCGGCTTCGGCCATCGCCTTGTTCTTCATGAGCGTCTTGTCACGGTTGTGCAAGGCCCAAGCAGTAAGGATGAAAAGTGAGAAGCAGATCACGAAGTACAAGAACGGAATCACGCGCTCGTTGCCGATATCGCGAATGAACACGACTGAGATCACCGGCTTGGTGGGATCGGCTTTCGGAATCGGTGGCGCCTGACCAGGAATGGTTACTTGAGGAATCACTTGTTGCACTTGAACCACAGTGAAGTTCTTGGGATTCTTGATCTGAAAAATCTGCATCACCCGATGCTGCACACGACAAACAATGCCGCCATCGGGGCAATCTTCAGCCAGCGTCGGCTTGCCGCCGAATTGCCAAGTATTGAGTTTCTTGAAGTCAGACGTGGTCTTGAAAACTCCAGAAGCCACGAGTTCGACGTCGGCTGCAGCTTGGGCTTCGCCCGCATTCGAGGCCGAGACCAGTGTCCATCCGTTGAGCGAATCGGGAGAAAGATACTCACTCAGCACATCGGGGTAATTGCTCTGAATATCTGAAAGCGAGGTGCCGCTCGCATTCGGAAAGTCCTTCGCCAAATCAGGATTGTCGGCAAGGATTTGGTCGGCCTTGGGCAACGACGCTGGATTCACTAACTGATTCACCGCGTCTGTCTTGGCGGTATCGCCGCCACCGTTCACATAGATCTCGACCGGCTTCCAGCTCGGGAGATTTCCACGTGGTCCGATAGCGGGTGGAGTGAGCCACCACATAAACGTGAGAATCGCCAGCCAACCAAAGAGGCCGGTGAGCGCTACGAGGAAACCAAGACGGGCCCCAAGGTTGGTGCCGAGGATGAGGTACACCGAACCCATAAGAACGGCAACGCCAACAAGCACCACGAGGATGCCGCGGATGCCTGGATCGAAAGCGATACCAGCGATGATCTGGAGTGAATGCATCAGAGGCTCCGCTCGTAGGCGACAACTGCCGCAATCTGATCGGGCGTAAGCATGACCTGATCCTGACTCATGATTGCGGTCTGAGGATCAGCTGCGTTGGGGTTGGTGCCGAAGCTGCCCATGCGGCCGCTTGACCAACCATTGGTGCCGTAGGACGTGCCCATCTTTGGATACGCCGACACAAATTCTTCCTGCTTTTCCGCAACGGGGAACTGGCGAATTTCTGAACCGCCCGTGAAGTTGGGGCCCATGGCTCCGCCGCCGGCGACTTTCGCTTGGCCGTAGGACCAGCCTGAGGTGTGGCAACGACCGCAGGCATAGGCCCCCGCCGCAAACCCATCGGAATAACCGAGGTTGAAGATTGCTTCGCCAAGCGTCTTGTACGAACCACCGGCAATAGTGCAGTTGTTTGCCGCATCGGCCTTGCACACCTTGTCGAGTTCGTCTTGTACAGCCTTTTGCGACTCTTCGGCGGGCAACTGAATTGATGTGAGATACGCGATCACGTCAGCAATTTGTTGCTCTGTGAGCGGACCGCCGCCAGGTGCACCCCATGCGGGCATCGGCGAATAACCGCGTCCGTAGTTGAGGATGTAGGTGACCTGCTCGGGGGTATAGCGATACATCACCGTGTCGAGGGCGGGAGCTTTCCACTGAACCTGATCGACATACGCGCCGGTCTTTGGATCGAGGATCGTGTAACTCGCAGCACCACCAACACCGTTAGGGCCGTGACAATTCGCGCACTGCGCGGCATTCACGTAAATGTTTTCGCCCCGTGAGACCGCAACGTCTTCGAATTGCTTCACCATGTCAGTTTGACGACTTGGTTCAGCGAGCCAATAGAGCGGCAATGCGAGTGCGATGACACCGAGCGCAACGAGACCAAGACCAAGAGTGCGGTCGAGTTTCTTTGTTTCGAGTTCCTCGTCGTCCATGTAGGGCTTGCGGTTCGGGGCAAGTTCAACTTCAGAACCAACCTCGGCGCGACCCTTGCGCACGTTGACGGCAATGGCGACGACGAACGCGAGAAGCAAGATGACGGCGACGACATAGCCGACCGTCTTCTGTGCGTTGGCCAAGAGATACAGATCGTGCATCAGTGCTTTCCTCCACCCACGCAATGCGGGCCTTCAGCTTCCTGGCCAGTGGTATTGGTACCGATCGCCGGACCTTGGAAGATCTGGCCGGTATCGACGGTGAGCACGCCGCCAGCAACAGAAGTGGCGAAGCGATCCATGCCGCGAGGCGCCGGACCACCCTTCTTCTCGCCGGCCAAGTTGTACTGCGAACCGTGGCACGGGCATTCGAACCACTGCGAGGTTGCACATGACGGAACACGGCAACCGAGATGCGGGCACTTTTGATAGAGAGCGACGATTCCTGCTTCCATCGACGGAAGCACTGCTGCTGGGTAAACCTTCTTCGCCTTCTCAACCGCTGATGTCGGATAGTTGGTCATCCACATGCGACCTTCGGCGGAGTAAAGGAATCCCTTGCTCGCCGTAATTTTGGCGGAAATATCGGCCACATTGCCGACGCGGATCTTTGAACCAAAGCCGCCCTTCGGCATCGGCCAGAGGAATGCGAGAATCGCCGCACCGAAGCCCGAAAGACTGAGGCCCATCAAGATGACGATGGAACGGTTGAAGAACTTGCGACGCGAGATACCCAGCGCATCGGCATCGGGCGGAACGAACGGCGCAACTTCGGTATTCGTTGTTGCCGGAGCGGCCGGTCGACGATCGAGCGCAGCGGAAGCTTCCACCTGACGGCCCGACACGCCAACAAGTTCGGCGTCGGACTCAAGTGCGCTTGCCGACTTGTCGCGCTTGAGCGTTTCGCGGCTCAGCGCACCAGTCGCACCGCCGCTGTCGCGACGACGGGAAGCAGCGAACAACACCACGCCGGCAAGAACGACGACGACGGGGATGACGATGACTAGAGGATTCATTTGGGGGACTCCTGCGTTTGCGCCATCACAACTCGAAGAACAGACCGCCAGTCCAAGGCGTCACGAAGTTGAAGCCAGGACCACGGAAGAAGGAACCGATAATGACAAGCACGGCCCAGAACATCATCTGAACCGTGAAAAGTGAGATCGCAAACTTGCGATCCTCAGGTTTATTCGAAGGATTGCGATCGATATAAGGGGAAAGAATGAGCAAGAAGATGCCCATGCCCGGAATGGTCACACCAGCGACCATGGGGTGGAACATCGTGAGAAGTTCCTGAAGACCGAGGAAATACCAAGGGGCCTTCGAAGGGTTCGGGGTTTGGTTGATATTCGCCAGTTCAAGCAGCGGTGCATTCACGAAGATCGAGAAGATCAGAGTGAAAACCGTGATGGCCAACGCGGCAACAAATTCCACGGCCAACAGATGTGGCCAAGTATGAACCTTGTCGATCGGGGTCGACTTAAGGTCCTGGATCGAGCCGGCCTTGACCACCGTGAGGAGACGCTGCGTATGTCCTCCGGGACCAGTAGCGGTGGGAGGCGGGGCGGCATCGGCAACTGCGGTGGCGACTCCGCCGCCAGTTGCAGCAGGAGCGGTAGCTGTCGCGCCGGCTTCCTTATTGGCCTTTGCGGACTTTGACCGAGCAAGCAGATGAGCCGGAATACGGCTATCGCCTGCGCTTTCGGCAGCCGCTGGTGCTTCTGTGGCGGCCTCGGCGGGCGCGTCGCCGGCAGCCTTGGCTGCTGCCTTGGCCTTGGCCTCTTCGGCTCGCTTGCGGAGATGTTCGGGGATCTCTGTCATGGCTCCTCGATCACAACGGTCCGGAGATGCCGCCGTCCTTGCGAACCCGCCAGAAGTGGATCGCAAGGAAGATGACGGTCACGAACGGAACAAACAACACATGCAACACGTACCAACGCAACAGCGTGTCGGTACCGATTTCCTTACCACCAAGGAGCACGAATCTCACTTGGTCACCGAACACAGGGGTGTAGCCCATCATGTTCGTACCCACCGTCACCGCCCAAAGTGCGAGCTGATCCCATGGAAGCAGGTAGCCGGTGAAGGAGAGAAGAAGGGTCAGGGTCAGAAGAATGACGCCAATCACCCAGTTGAACTCTCGGGGTGGCTTGTAAGCCCCGTGGTAAAAGACGCGAGCCATATGCAAGAAAACCGACAACACCATGAGGTGGGCGGCCCATCTGTGCATATTTCGCACAAGCAAACCAAAGGCGACTGAAGTTTGCAGTGTGTAGATGTCGTTCCATGCCTGCGCCGCGGTGGGGCGGTAGAAGAACATCAAGAAAATGCCCGTGATAGTCAGCAGGATAAAGAGGAAAAAGCTCAGGCCACCAAGGCACAGGGTGTAGCTGACCTTGACCGCGTGTCGCTTCACCTTCACCGGGTGAAGGTGGTACAGCACGCTGTTCATGATCACGTACGAACGGTTACGAGGGCTATCGGTGTAGCCCTTTCGGAACACCGAGCCTGGTCGGAAGATCGAATTCCAGGCCTGTGAGCCCTGCGTCTTATCGACGACTTCACTGACGCGCTGTGCGGGGGTCTTCTTCCCGTTGGGGCGCTCCATGGTCTTGGCCAAGGCAGTTACTCCGTGTGAGCCGGAATCGATGACCGATTCCGGGAGGATGGTTCGAGTTCAGAATGTACAGAAAAGACAGAAAAACAAAGGAAAAGTATGAGATCTAACCGAGGCGCATGCCATACCCATAACCATGGGTAGCCGTGCGTTGATGGGAGTCACCATCGGCCGGCGCTGCGCCGACCTTTCCGAGAATGATGACACCTGTGGGACAGCGGTCGACGCAAAGTGCGCATCGGGTACAGACATCGTCGTCAATGAGGAAGACCGAATGGTCGCCTGGGTCATCCCCCGGCATTTCGGTACCCACGGCCTCGTCAATTGAGGAGGTGCGAACCAAGTGGATGCACTTCCACGGGCAAATATCGACGCAGCCTTCGCAGGTGATGCACTCGGACTGATCGATATGGATGAATTGCTTGGGCTTGACCGCTTTTGACAGCCACTCCGCGTCGACTTCCCGCAGGACGTAATCGTCGCGGAATTCGGGCATCGGAGGATTGGCGTCAATGCGGGCCATGCTCAGCTCTTCCGCACCAGGGGTCGGCCATATTCAGAGGTTGCGGTTGCCTGCGCCGATTCAGCTGCAGCGGCTCGCTTGCCCCGGTTCTGCCACCAGACCCAGAGGGCGATCTGCGCACCAAGCAAGACGACATAGATCAAGACCGCCGCGATATCGCGAAGGGTCTGATAGGTGATCGTGATTGGGCTCCAGCCCCCGAGAGCCTGAGGCTTGAGGATTGACCCGGGACCAAAAAGAAGTTTGTCGGGGCGCCAGCCCAGTTCGTTGCCCGCCCACGTGAGAAACAGGTGAGGCACGAGCCCGTAGGCCCAAAACATCAGGAAAAACGCATACACAGAGGCAACCATCGCCTCACCCCATGTGAGCGGTGTCCCTACGGGACGTCGCTTGGCCATCGGAATAACAAGTGCGGTCAAGAGGACCGTCACAATTACCGATGCGATGAACGCAACCACCCGGGTTGGCCTCCCTCGTGAACGTTTGCACAAATGGTCAGGACGTAACTGTGCCATGCCCGGCATGCCGGTTTGGCGCACCAATTGTCTAGCACCGCCGCGAGGGGCCTGAGACATTCAGAGGGGGTGACATTTCACCGGCCGGCGCGACGAACCTCACTCGCCGCGCTCGAGGTTCGACACGCGGAATCGGGAGCGGCTGAGCTTGACGACGGCCTCGGCTGACCCGGCGAGAACGATTTCACGTCATCAATGAAAAATTGGCCGTCGATACTTGGCTCCGCCCTGTCCGCGTCGTCTAGGTTTGACCCCATACGGCACGTGTCCGTCGGCTTCGCCGGCGAATCCGCCAAGATCACTGCTCCCATACTCTCCCCGTCCGCTTCGGAGGAACCGTGACCGAAGTACCCGAGCATCTGCTCAAACGCTCTAAAGACCGTCGGACATCGCTCGACGGTGGTAGCCCCGACGCCGCCGCGGCCGCGCCTGCTGCCGAAAGCGCCCCGATCGAGAAAGCCACTGCGGCCGCTGCGCCTGCCGCCGTTGCCCCTGCGGCCGCGCCGGAACCAGTTCCGCCCTATGTCGAAGCTGCGCTCAAGCGGAAGAAGATCCCGTATTGGGCCATGCCCGTTCTTGCCTTCCTCCCACTTTGGGCCGTCATTTACATCGGAGGCCTTTCTCCCTCGTCAAATGGTGAGCCTTCACAACTTGCAACAGGTCAAGCGATCTTCTCCGCCAATTGCGCTGGCTGTCATGGCGCTGGTGGCGGCGGCGGCGTCGGACGTGTGATGACTGACGGCAACCTCGTTGCCACCTTCCCCGACATCATCGGACAACTCGAGTTCGTGTGGGTCGGATCGAATGGCACCGGTCCCGCAGGCACGCCCTATGGCGATCCGGCTCGTGAGGGTGGCCAGCACAAGACGCTGAGTTACAACGGCAATCCCATGCCGAACTTCGACAAGACTCTCAGCCAGGCCCAGTTACTCGCCGTTGTTCGTTACGAGTGGGAAACACTTTCGGGTGGCAAGACCACAGTCGATGCCGAAGGCAACATCACTTATGCCGATGGAAAGCCGATGCTCGATGCTGCCGGCGAACTCATCACACCTGACGGCAAACTGCTCTTTGATCCAACCGGCAAACTCACCATTCAGCCGAATTGGACGACACCGGTCGGTAGCAAGTCGTAATCGTTTGATTCAATCAGTTTTGAAAAGGGCCCCGCTTCGGCGGGGTCCTTTCGCGTTCTGTGCTTTGCAATCAGCGCGATGCAACCGCAGCAGCGGCCGCATGTGCAGCATCGCTTATTGCGGTGAGCACCGCGTCGTCGTGAGCGAGACCCGGGAACATGACTTCGTACGCTCCTGGCGCAATCGCGACGCCGCAATCAAGAAGTTCATGAAAGAACAACGCATACAACGCTTCATCGGTTGTACATGCACTCACGTAGTCGGTTGGCGCGGTTTCGCCGAAGAACAATCCGACAAGCGATGCGAACCGTGGAACGCAAACGGTGATGCCGGCAGCGGCGAACGCGTTTGCAAGTGAACCGGCCAGACAATCGGCGCGCGATTCAATAAGTGCATACGCGTCATCATCGAGCAGCGAAAGCGCGGCGAGACCTGCTGCAGTTGCTAGCGGGTTTCCCGACAACGTTCCCGCTTGGTAAACGGGACCTAGCGGAGCAAGGTTGTCCATCACGTCGGCGCGACCACCGAATGCCCCGACAGGCAGCCCACCGCCGATGATCTTGCCGAATGCGGTGAGATCAGGTTTGATGCCCAAAAGTTGTTGCGCTCCACCGCGTGCAACGCGGAATCCTGTGATGACTTCATCGAAGATGAGCAATGCGCCAACGCGATCACATTCGGTGCGCAGCCCCTCAAGGAAACCGGGTGCCGGCGGCACGAGTCCCATATTTGCTGCGCACGGTTCGACAATGACTGCAGCGAAGGTGTCGTCGAGAGTAGGGACGACGTTGTACGGGGCGACAACCGTGTCGGCAATGGCGTTGTCGGTAACGCCAGCCGAGGCAGGAATTCCCAGCGATGCCATTGCGGTTCCACCAGAGACAAGAAGTCCGTCGCTGTGTCCGTGATAGTTGCCAGCAAACTTAAGAATCTTTGGACGGCCCGTGGCACCGCGAGCAACACGAATCGCACTCATCGTTGCTTCTGTACCGCTATTCACCATGCGCAACTTTTCACATGACGGAACGCGTTCATTAATTGCTTCGGCGAGTTCGACCTCACGCGGAGTCGGCGCCCCGAACGATGTTCCGTCGGTTGCTGCTTTCTGAATCGCTTCAATGATCTTCGGATGAGCATGACCAGCGATGATCGCCCCGTAGCTCTGAACGAGATCAAGAAACGTCGTTCCTTCAACGTCAGTTACTCGTGCGCCGCTTCCGCTGGCAACAAAGTACGGAGTTCCACCCACAGAGCGAAATGCCCGCACTGGTGAATTCACGCCGCCGGGGATGACGCGTTGACCACGTTCGAACAACGATTCGTTTGTTTGTTTCATGATCTCAATCGTTAAGAAGTTCGGCGACTTCGCGCGCGAAGTAGGTAAGGATCATGTCAGCGCCAGCCCGCCGGATTGAAGTCAGGTGTTCAATTGCGACTGCGTCGCCATCGATCCATCCGCGTTCAGCGGCGGCTTTCACCATCGCGTATTCGCCGGACACGTGATACGCCGCAATGGGAGCATCGACTTCTTGACGAGCCCTCGCGATGATGTCGAGATAGGACATCGCTGGTTTCACCATCACGATGTCGGCGCCTTCAAGTAGGTCTTGGCGAATCTCTTCAAGTGATTCACGAGCATTGGCAGGATCTTGTTGATATCCCTTGCGGTCGCCGCCGCCTTCGATGGTGACATCGACTGCATCGCGGAATGGGCCGTAAAGCGCCGACGCGTATTTCGCTGAATACCCCATAATCGCGGTTTCAAGAAAATTTGCGCCATCGAGCGCACCGCGAATTGCCGCAACAGCACCATCCATCATTCCCGAAGGAGCAACTATGTCGGCGCCGGCAGCGGCTTGAGCAAGAGCGACCTTCGCGTAGAGATCAAGGGTCGCGTCGTTATCGACACTTCCGCGTCCATCGAGGACACCGCAGTGACCATGCGAGGTGTATTCATCAAGACAGAGATCGGTGATGAGTACGACGCGATCGCCAAAGGTGTCGCGTAATTCTCGCAATGCGATCTGAACAATTCCATTTGGATCCCATGCACCGGAACCAACCTCGTCCTTCTGTTCTGGGACGCCAAAGAGAATTACGCCTGGCACACCCAAACCAACAAGGTCGGCAACTTCAGCACGTAGCGACCCGAGGGTGTGTTGCACAACGCTAGGAATCGACGCAATCGGTTGAGGCTCAGTGATTCCCTCGCGCACAAACAGTGGCGCGATGAAATCATCGGGAGAGAGACGTGTTTCGGCCACTAACCGGCGAAGAGCCGGAGTGCGACGAAGCCGTCGAAGTCGACGTTGCGGGAAACTCATCGACGCAGAGCCTAGGCACGCCGCGGTTTGCGGCCGAATCGAGGACCCCTGCTGGTGCGCCGACGCAGTGTCGACTTTGACGTATCGGGGTGAGCGACCCGTTCGATGAGGGCATCGACGAGTCCGTCGATCGTATGAACCTCGGCAATGACGTCGACTCGAAGTCCTGCACGGTGCGCGGTGTCGGCAGTGATGGGACCGATACACGCGACCACTTTTGGCAACGTTTCGCTACCAAACGCTGCGACCCAATTTTCGACCGTCGACGATGACGTGAACGTAACGATGTCGGCTTCGATGATGCGCGCGTGTTCTTCATCGGTGGGTTCAACGGGGATTGTTCTGTACGCATCAACAACATCGACTCGCCAACCAAGGTCACGGAGACCATCAGGAAGTACATCTCGCGCTACTTCTGCTCGGGCCAGGAGCACGCGTCGCTGATCGGTTTCGCTTGGCAATGGAAATGCTTCAAGCAGCGACTCGGCAATAAACCGCTCGGGAACTAGATCGGCAATGAGGTTGAAGTCAGCAAGAACTTCCGCAGTCCCCGGACCGATAGCAGCGATTTTCACACCAGCGAGATCGCGCCCATCTCGCAACAGTTCACAGAACCGCGACGCACCATTCGCAGATGTCAGAACCAACCAGTCATAGGACGAAAGGTGATCGATCGATGCGCGAAGCGCTGCACCTTGATCGGTGGGATCGACGATTTCGATTGTCGGCACCATGAGTGCTTCAGCGCCTTCATCACGCAGGCGATCAGCAAGTACCGAAGATTGGTGTCGCGGTCGAGTGACGATCACTTTTTTGCCAAAAAGGGGCCGGGATTCGAACCACGAAAGGTCCATCGCTGCTACTTGACCAACCACAATGACGCTCGGCGATTCGAGTGGTTCGCGAGCGATTGCCGAAAGCGTCGAGCGGACCGTGTGTTGTTCCGGACGCGTTCCCCATCGAATGGCCGCTGCGGGCGTGTCGGGCGCAAGGCCACCGGCCAAGAGGCGATCAACGATTTTCGGTAGTCGACCAACTCCCATGAGGATGATGATGGTTCCGCCCAACTGAGCGGCGGCTTCCCAATTGACCTCGTCGCTCTTGTCGGGATCCTCGTGACCGGTGATCACGGTGAACGAGGTTGACGAGTGGCGCAGCGTGACGGGGATGCCGGCATAGGCCGGAACTGCGATCGCAGAGGTCACGCCGGGCACGACCTCGTAATGGATGCCGGCCGCTGCGAGCGCTGCAGCTTCCTCTCCCCCACGGGCGAAAACGAACGGATCTCCGCCTTTGAGCCTGACGACGGTCTTGCCCTGCCTTGCCTTCTCTATGAGGAGTTCGTTGATGTCATCTTGGGCCATAACGGCCTGACCAGCGGATTTCGCCACGCTGATCTGTTCCGCAGCGACCGGAGCGAGTTCAAGCAGCGCACCAACCGAAAGCCGGTCAAAGACCACAACATCGGCCATGGCCAAGGCCTCAGCCCCACGCAAGGTCAGTAACCCCGGATCACCCGGTCCGGCTCCCACGAGAAACACAGTCACGGTCTGAGCCTAGGGGCCATGCCTGGTTCTCAGCCCTGCCGAACCTTCAGCGATCCGCTCCGATCGAGCGTGTGGCCCATGCCACAGGCATTCATTCACGATTCCGAGTGGAAGCCAGAGGATTTAGTACTAAATTCAAAACAGCTTCTCCGCTGTTCCCTCGGTACACCTACCCACTGGAGTCGAGATGGAATCCACACTGCTCGCAACTGCCCGACCCGAATGGATGGACCACGCTTCGTGCAAGGGTCGAACCACGCTGTTTTTCGGGATTGCAGGAGAGCGACCCGAACGCCGTGTACGCCGCGAAGTCGCGGCCAAAGCAATGTGTGATGGATGTCCGGTCAACATTGCCTGTCGTGAACTCGCCCGGGACAACCGTGAAAACGGATTCTGGGGCGGAGAAAACGAAGAACAGCGAGCCGCTGCAGGCCACTCCCCTCGTTCAATTAGTCGTCGATCAGTACAAGACGCTGCACGCGCTTCGTGATCGTTAACGCTTGACTGCTCCATACGCGTCAAGCACTCGACCACGACTGAACGCGAGATCAACAATCGGTTCCGGGTAGTCCGTTCCGAGTTCGATGCCAGCAGATGCAAGTTCAAGTGGACCGACCGCCCACGGTTCGTGAATCGCCTTCGCATCAAGAACTGCAAGTTCGGGTACCCAACGACGGATGTAGTCACCTTCGGCATCGAATCGTTGACTCTGGAGCACGGGGTTAAAGACACGGTTGTACGGCGACGCGTCCGGGCCGGTACCCGCTACCCACTGCCAGTTCCCAACATTCTGGGAAACGTCAGCATCAAGCAATACATGGCGGAAATATCGCTCACCACGGCGCCAATCGATGAGCAGATTCTTCACAAGAAACGAGGCCGTCACCATCCGCACGCGGTTATGCATCCATCCGGTCTCTTTCAGTTGACGCATACCTGCGTCGACAAGCGGATAACCCGTGAGTCCGTTCTTCCAGGCGTCGAAACTCTTGTCATCCTTCCGCCACTGAATCCCTGCGTACTGCGGTTTCATGGGTTGCTCAACAAGTGTCGGTGTTGCAAAAAGAAGATGCGCATACCAATCGCGCCATGCGAGTTGGCGAACAAGCGCTGCACGACCAGCGCTCGACTCGCCCACGGCCTGCGCTATGAAACGCGGCGACAGCGTTCCAAATCGAAGATCAATTGAAAGTTGCGACGTGCCGAGAACCGAAGGCGTATTGCGATCTCCGTCATAAGAATCTGCTCGAGAAACGGCGAGATCGAGTCGAGCTTGTGCGCCGCGTTCACCGGGAAGCGCCGCGTCGCCCGTTTCACCATCAAGCAGCGGATACGGCCGCTCGGATTGAGGAATTCCATCGCCGGGATCTGCGGTGATCTCTGCCTGTCCCTGAGTGGGCCAGGGCGACCATGCCGTTCGCTCCCATACGCGGAAGAAAGGTGTGAACACCTGCGAAAGCGAACCTGCTTTCGTGAAAATGCGTCCGGGTTCGTGCACCAGGGTTCCCCACTCGGGGACCCACTCGATACCGAGTTCCGTGACCCGCTTGTTCACGACGCCGTCACGTTCGGTCGAGTACGGCGTGACGTCGTGGTTCAGGTGGAGCGCTGACACACCCAGTCGCCGCGCTTCTTCAGGAACAACCGATTCAGGATTACCGACACGAACAAGCAGACGTCCACCGTGTTCTGCAAGTGCCCCGTCGAGTGCCGCAAGATCGCCGAGCAGACGCGCAGCACGACGCGAACTCGCACGATCAAACAACGCTGGATCTAAAACAAAAAGCGCTGTGACTTCCTGATGTTCAGAAGTTGCCGCTGCCCATGCTGGGTTGTCGTCAAGACGAAGGTCTCGCCGGAACCACACCAAACCAGATGACGTCGCCATAACGATCAGGCGATTGGTCGACCGAATGGAACCGTCGCCCACGTGCCCAGAAACGCTTCGGCGATTTCACAGGCCCCGAGAAGCGGTCCCTTTTCATGAGTCATGACCTGGGCAATTGCTGCGCCAACGAGTTCGGCGGCGTCGGTCGATGAGCCATCGACCGGCCATGCTGCGAGATGACCAGAAGTTGTGACGAAATCGGGAAGAACCGTCACCTCTCGTCGCCCGAATGCGGCAAGTGCTTTCGCAGTGACGGGCATTGGGCCGCTTGGAACTATCAAACGCGCCAGGACACTCGATGCGTTGGCGTCACCAATGAGACCGACCTTTGATCCAGCGACTAACACGTCGACATCAGCATGAAGAACTGCGTTGGCGTCTTCAGAAACATCAGGTTCAATCACCGTTGCGCCTGCCACACGAAACATCTCGGGGAGCAACGAGGACATCGCGTCGAAGGTTTCAATCGCAACAGTGCGCCCAGAAAGTCCACCCGCAGCTTGGCCTGCTGCAGCAACGATGCCAGCGGCGGTGAGCGCGTCGCGTTCGGACCACCAAGATTCGGGCCGCGGATCACGCGAACGAAGTTCGGCAAGATCATCGGGCGAGATGCCGCGTCCGGCGCTCAGGTGCACCGTGGAAAACGCGTCGCCGGCGAGTTCAGTCGCGAAAGACGCGATCGCCTCTGCTTTGGCATCAACGGGTGCATTGACTGCTGCAGAAGCTCCAGAAACCTTGCGGTCGAAGAACGCGTAGCGGTAGGTCTCCGAGCGAGCGAGCCATTTCGCTCCATCGACAAGCACCTTTGGTGCCGAACGAACAATGCCAATAGCCATGGGAGCATCGTCGAGATCGAGAACGACGAAACCATCAGTTGAGGTCAGTTTGTGCGTGGTCACGGTCGGTGAGTCTCGCACAGTCGCCAATCCTGGCCTACGTCGAAGGGGCACAGAACCGGGCAGAATAGAGAAATGGAAACCATCGATGTCGTGATCGAGATCCCTCGCGGGAGTCGCAACAAGTACGAAATTGACCACGAAACTGGGCGGATTCACCTCGACCGCCGCCTTTTCTCCGCCACTACCTACCCCACTGAATACGGGTTCATCCCCGACACGCTGTCCGAGGACGGCGATCCCCTCGACGTTCTCGTTCTCACCGAAGACCCGACGTTCCCTGGCTGCTGGATCCACGTGCGACCTGTTGGAGTCCTATGGATGACCGACGATGCCGGACGCGACGCCAAGATCCTGTGCGTACATCACCGCGAACCACGTTGGCGCGATGCGATGAACATTGAAGACATCCCGGCCGAGACACTCGCTGAGATCAAACACTTCTTCTCGATTTATAAAGACCTTGAGCCAGGAAAATTCTCTGACGTGGGCGAATTCGATGGCCGCGATGCCGCGTGGTCCGAGATCGAAGCATCACTCGCCCGTTACGTACCCGGAAATCACTGACCACCTTTTCCGAAACAACGACGCGCTAGAAACTGTGCATGTCAACTGAAGGATCGAAGCGAGCGATCATCGCGGCAATGATCGCCAATTTTGGCATCGCCATTGCAAAATTTGTTGGGTTTATCTTCACGATGTCGAGCTCGTTGCTTGCCGAAAGCATCCACTCGCTCGCTGATACAGGCAACCAAGTACTGCTACTCATCGGTGGCAAACGTGCAGTGATGGCACCAACACGGCTCCACCAATTCGGGTTCGGTCGCGAGCGATATTTCTGGTCATTCGTTGTTTCGATCATTCTCTTTTCTCTTGGTTCGATGTTCGCTCTGTATGAGGGCGTCGAGAAGGTTCTCCATCCGCATCCACTTGATTCACCTGCTTGGGCGATTGGAATTCTTTTGTTTTCAATCGTTCTTGAAGCAAATTCATTTCGAACTGCAGTAACCGAAGCGAAGCACGTCAAGGGCAAGAGTTCGTGGAACGCGTTCATTCGTCGTTCGAAGTCCCCCGAACTTCCAGTCGTGATTCTTGAAGACACCGGCGCACTACTCGGCCTCGGTTTCGCTTTGGCCGCAGTCGTCACTGCTGCGCTCACCGGAGATGGCGTGTGGGACGGGGTTGGGTCAATAACGATCGGACTTCTTCTGGGCGTGATCGCAATTGTGCTGGCGGTCGAGATGAAGAGTCTTCTCATCGGCGAATCGGCTTCGGCCGAAGACGAGGCAGCCATCGCCGCGACCATCACCGCGTCTGCTTCCGTTTCTCGAGTCATCGCACTTCGCACCCAGCACATCGGCCCCGATGAGATCCTCGTTGTCGCCAAGGTGGAATTCGATCAGTCGCTCTCGATGGCCTCGCTCGCGTCGGTCATCGACTCGATCGAAGGTCGTGTCCGGACCCAGGTGCCGACGGCCACTCGAATCTTTATTGAGCCCGATGTCGTCAAGCCCGAATTGGGCGGATCTGAAGATCCGTGGTCAGGGCTCGAGGGCCGTCCCCACTAGGGATTTCTGGGGAAACCGCAATTCCCGACCTACGGGGTCGACTTTTACTCCTGGATCGGGCAAGATGTCGCCCCCACCCACTCTCGAGCCATGGAGGCTTCAGAAACATGGCACTACGCCTCGGCGACATCGCCCCCGACTTCACCGCTGACACCACACAGGGCAGCGTGTCCTTCCACGACTGGAAGGGCGACTCATGGTCGATCCTCTTTTCGCACCCGAAGGACTTCACCCCGGTCTGCACCACCGAACTGGGCACCGTGGCCAAGCTCAAGCCCGAATGGGACAAGCGAAACGTAAAGCCCATCGGCCTTTCGGTCGATCCCGTTGACTCCCATCTCTCATGGGAAGGCGACATTGAGGAAACACAGGGCCAGGCCGTGAACTTCCCGGTCATCGCCGACCCAGACCGCACCGTTGCCGATCTCTACGACATGATCCACCCGAACGCCAACGACACGATGACCGTTCGTTCCGTGTTCGTGATCGATCCAGCCAACAAGGTTCGCCTGATCCTCACCTACCCGGCCAGCACCGGTCGTAATTTCGATGAACTTCTGCGTGTCATCGACTCGCTGCAACTCACCGATGGCTACAAGGTCGCAACGCCTGCCAACTGGACTGACGGTGACGACGTCATCGTGTCCCCAGCCCTTTCCGACGAAGAGGCAACCGAGCGTTTCCCCAAGGGATTCAAGAAGCTCAAGCCATACCTTCGCATCACACCTCAGCCCAACCGCTGAACGACCTGCAGTTCGATTCGTCAAAGGGGACAGGCACCTGCCTGTCCCCTTTGCGCGTTCAGGGCCTAGCCTTTTAGCCGTGACAATGACGACGAACCCCTCCCCCGCCGATACCGCCACCGCCGCTCACACCGAGAACGTGACCAAGGTGTACGGATCTGGCGACACGCTCGTAACCGCTCTCGACAACGTGAGCGTTTCCTTCGAACGAAGCAAGTTCACCGCCATCATGGGTCCTTCGGGAAGTGGCAAGTCCACACTCATGCACTGCGTTGCTGGACTCGACACCATTAACTCGGGTCAAATTTTTATCGGCGATGTCGATCTCAGCGGGCTGAACGACAAGCAACTCACCCGTTTGCGTCGCGACACCATCGGCTTTGTCTTCCAGTCGTTCAACCTGGTGCCGACACTGACTGCGCTTGAGAACATCACGCTTCCGATGGACCTCGCCGGTCGCGCTCCCGATCAGGAATGGCTCGACACCATCGTTTCCACTGTCGGTCTCGGCGACCGCCTCTCACATCGGCCAAGTGAACTTTCCGGCGGCCAGCAGCAGCGCGTCGCTGTTGCTCGTGCACTCGCCAGTCAGCCCGCAATTATTTTTGCCGACGAGCCCACAGGGAACCTTGATTCGCGCAGCGGTTCAGAGATTCTTCAATTCATGCGTACGGCCGTTGACAAGTTCGCTCAAACAATTGTCATGGTCACACACGATCCCCTTGCTGCGAGTTACGCCGATCGCGTCGTATTCCTCGTCGACGGTGCTCTCGTCGACGAATTGCAATCGCCCACCGCAGATTCGGTGATCGATCGCATGAAGCGCTTCGGAGCCTGACGTGCTGAAAGTCACGCTGCGTGGGCTTATGGCCCACAAGGTTCGCCTCATCGCGACCGCTGTCTCTGTACTCCTCGGCGTCGCGTTCATGTCCGGAACACAGGTGCTTACGTCGAGCGTGAGCGCGAGCTTCGACAAGGTGTTCTCCGACGTGTACGCCTCGATCGATGTTGTCGTTCGTTCGACCAACGAAGTCGACACCCCATTTGGTCCGGAGCGGACACGAATTTCAGAATCAGTTCTGCCCACCGTCACGGGTGTCCCCGGGGTTGAAGCCGCGGAAGGACAAGTTGTCGGCCAGATCAGGGTGCTCGACAAGGACAACCAGCCGCTTGTCGCCGCACAGGGACCTCCGAACTTCGGGCTCAACTGGCTTACGTCTTCGGCCCTCAACGGATGGACCATTGTTGACGGAGCGCCTCCTGTCGCCGCTAGCGACATCGTTCTTGACGCAAAGAGCGCAAAAGACGGGAAATTCGCAGTCGGCGACACCGTCAACGTTTCCGCCACAAAAGGCGTGCAGCCATTCAAGGTCGTAGGCATTGCGAAATTCGGAAAACTTGAAACCTGGGGTGGCGCGCAGGCTGCTCTATTTGCCACCCCCACCATCCAGACGCTGGTCGGCGAACCTGGGATGTTTGACTGGATTTCCGTTGCAGGCCAGAACAACGAGTCGCAGACGCAACTTAATGACGAGATCTCCAAAGTCATTCCTGCAGGAACTGAAGCAATTACCGGAGCAGAATTCACTGAAGAAAGTCAGAGCGCTTTCCAGAAGATCATCGCGATCTTCAGCACATTCCTCTTGGTCTTTGCTCTCATCGCATTGTTTGTTGGCTCCTTCATCATCTACAACACCTTCTCAATCATCGTTGCGCAGAGAACCCGCGAACTCGCGCTACTCCGTGCACTCGGGGCGAGCCGCGGTCAAGTGTTGCGATCGATTGTCCTCGAAGCCTTTTTTGTGGGGCTTACCGCTTCCATCGTCGGTGTGGGCTGCGGCGTTCTGTTGGCGATTGGACTCAACAAGTTGATGCAGTCGATCGGCTTCTCGGGCCCCGATACGCCCATCGTCATCCCGCCGGTTGCAGTCGTCGTTTCCTTGCTTGTTGGAACAATCATCACTCTTGTTTCTGCTCTCTTCCCTGCGCGGCGCGCGGCAACGGTTCCGCCGATCGCCGCAATGCGCGATGTGGCCGTTGACCGCACTGGCGCATCGAGACTTCGTGTCGCATTCGGGCTCATACTTCTCGCACTCGGCGCATTCATGCTTTGGTTCGGGCTCAATGGCAATTCCGATTCAGGCCTTCAGATCATTGGTGGCGGAGCATTCTTCGTCTTCATCGCTCTCACCGTCATCGGTCCGGTTATCGCCACGCCATTTGCCAGCGTTCTTGGCTGGCCCCTTCAGAAGGCGAGTCGAATCACCGGTCGCCTCGCACGCGAAAACGCCATGCGGAACCCGCGTCGAACCTCGACCACGGCCTCGGCGCTGATGATTGGCATCGGCCTTGTCGGTTTCATCGCAGTCACTGCTCAGTCGGTGAAGGCCTCCACCGTGGACGCGATCAACCAATCAGTCACCGGCCAATACGTGGTGACTACCGAAAGTTTCGGTTCAACCGCGCTCCCACAATCAATGTCTTCCGACCTTGACGCAGTGGCAGGAGTTCGTGTTGCCGCCGGCATCAGCGCGACATTCGCCAATATCAACGACTCCGGAAAGATCATTCTCGCGGTTGATCCAGATGCGATCTCGCAGGTCATCGAATTCACCGATGTTGAGGGATCCTTCGCTTCGATCGGAGTAGGCGAGATTGCCGTCCCCGAAAAACTCGCCGAAGAGAAGCAACTCAAGATCGGTGATCCGATCCAATTGGTCTTCATCCAAGGCGGGACAACCACTCTCACCCTTAGTTCGATCTACAAGACCGAATTCCCGGTTCAGGGGCCAGGGTGGATCATCTCTACCGATCAATTCAATACGTTGGTGCCGCCTTCGCAGCAAACGTTTTTGTCTATCTACATCAAACTCGACGACACGTCTTCCGCTGGAGTCGACGCAGCACTCCCGGGGCTCAAGGCGGTAACCGACGTGGTTCCCGGCGCCAAACTCCAGAATCTGAACGAGTTCAAGAAGTCTCAGACCGATCAGGTCAACCAATTCCTCCAAATTGTTTATGTACTCCTTGCCCTTGCTCTCATCATTGCGATCGTCGGCGTTGTCAACACACTGTTGCTGTCGGTGTACGAACGAACCCGCGAACTTGGCCTTTTGCGTGCTGTGGGCATGAGTCGCCGACAAGTCCGTTCAACGATTCGCCTTGAGTCGGTAATCATCAGCCTGATGGGCACGCTCATCGGCCTCGTTATCGGAATCATTTTCGGATGGGCACTGGTGACCGCGTTGGCTGATGAAGGGATCACTTCGTTCGCCATTCCATGGACGCAGCTTGTGATCATCGTGATCATCGCGATCGTCGCCGGCGTCGGAGCCGCCCTCTACCCCGCTCGTCGAGCCGCCCGCCTCGATGTTCTCCGAGCGATTTCGAGCGACTGATGGCGCATAACCCCGCTGCACTCGAAACTGAGGTCACGACGTTTCTTACCGAGCGTCACCTGGCGTCACTCACGACGATGCGTGCTGACAACACACCCCATGTCGTTGCCGTTGGCTTCACCTGGGATCCTGAAGAAACGCTTGTCCGTGTCATCACATGGGCAGGTAGTCGCAAAGCCCGCAATGTTGCTGAGCGTCCCGGTTCCCCCGCAGCCGTTTGTCAGGTCGATGGCGGACGCTGGCTTTCGCTTGAAGGAACCGCGACCGTGACCAGCGATCCCGAGCGAGTCGCTATGGCAGTCAAGCGTTATGGCGATCGCTATCGGGAACCAAAACAACGCGACGATCGCGTCGTTATCGAAATCGCAGTCACTCGCATCATGGGTCGGGGCTAAGTCCCCCACTTGTCATGACGCAAACGCAATCTCGCCCGTAGACTTTGCCCATGGCGCCGAATAAGCAACGCGAATGGCATCCGGCCTTTGAGGAATACTGCGAAACGATCTTCGAACTTCGCGAAGACGATGTCGAGGTGATTCAAGCGCGCATTGCTGATCGCCTCGAAGTTTCCCGTCCTGCCGTTTCAGAAATGATCCGCCGTATGGAAGGTGCCGACCTTGTCGAGATCGATGGTGGCGCGATTCGATTGCGGCCCGACGGACTCGCTCTCGCTGAAACAGTTGTGCGCCGCCACCGCTTAGCCGAACGCTTTCTCACCGACATGCTCGGTCTTTCGTGGGCTCAAGCCCACGACGAAGCCGGCCGCTGGGAACACGTGATCTCCCCCACCGTCGAAGTCGCAATGATGCGGGCGCTGGGTGACCCCACAACATGCCCGCACGGGAACCCAATCCCTGGCACCGACTACCAACCACCTTCATCGGTAACGCTCGACACGCTTTCGGTCGGACAATCATTCACGGTCTCACGAATTCCCGAGGAGCTCGAGTTCACTCCGGGTTTGCTCGAGTTCCTCGAGACGTCATCGCTTCTCCCTGGACACTCCGGCGTCATCACTGAACTCGTCGCTGATGGAATCACGATTGTCGAGATCGATGGGCAGACCGTCGAAATCACTCGATTCGCCACGCAGCGCATCTTGGTAACAGCTGCGTAAGCGTTGCTCAGTCGAGCAATGACTCGGGGAGATCGTCCTCGTGCACAATGGCCAGACGCTTCGTGGCGCGGGTGAGTGCCACATACAACGCACGGTTGCCCTGTGCCTGCTCGGCAACAATCAGCGACGGTTCGACGACAATCACGGCATCGACTTCAAGACCCTTGACGAGGCTCACTTCAACAACCGTGACCCGATGTTCGAGGCCGTGACGCGTAGCGCGTCCATATGCGATGTCAGCTTCTTCGAGCGCCTCACACACCTCATCAATAATTGACGAGGTGCAAACGACAGCGACCTGACCTGGGTCGACCGCAGCTCGTTCAACTCGCGCAACTGCGGCCACCGTTTCGGCGAGTCGCCCAGGTTCCGCGCGACGGATCAACGGTTCGGCACCGTCCTCGCGCACCGATCGCGGCGGACGAAGTTCGGGGGCGGCACGTCGAAGCACGCGAGCCGCCAGGGCCATGATCGGAGCAGGAAGGCGATAGCCAAGCGTGAGTTCATTGCGGCGTGGCTCGCGCTTTGCAGGCAGCAACGACAGGATTTCATCCCACGAGCCGTGAGCCCACTGGCCCGTGGCCTGCGCAATGTCTCCGACAACCGTCATTGATCCGTTGAGCGAGCGCCGTTCCAGCATGCGCAACTGCATGGGCGACAAATCCTGGGCCTCGTCAACCACGATGTGGCCATAGGTGCGGATTTCGTCATCGTCATTGGACTCGCCTTGGCGACGTCGACTCGGTTTTGGCCCGAGCAACGAACGTGCTTCATCAAGCAACGGCGCGTCGTCGTGCGTCCATTCAACTTCCTCGATTGTTTCCGACCGCTCGCGGTAAAGCGATTCCCACTCTTCGTCACGAAGTAGTGACCCTGCTGCGTTTCGTAGAAGCCCCCGCGCCCCATAGAGATCATGAAGGAACTGGGCTGGAGAAAGTAGTGGCCACATCCATTCGAGCGCTTCACGGATAACTGGGTCGCGACGTAGGCGTTCTTTTACTTCTGACGGAGCAAGGTCGCCACGCCCAGAGAACGCAAGTTCAGCGAAAAGTTCGTTTTCAACGTACTTGCGAGCGGAATTATGGCGTCGATAGCGGCGCCGAGCATCGGCAATGATTTGCGCGCTGCGAGAACGGGAGACGGTCAAGCGTTGCAACCCGTAGCCAACGACGAGATCGGATCGAAGCTGACGCTCGCGATCGCGAATCGCTTTCGACAAGAACGACACCATGCGCGGGTCGCCCTTCACTCGCGATGTAAGGCCAAGGTCGTAGGTGCGGATGCTGACGCCATGGACCAAGTCGGCGAGAACAGCGAGTTCGACCCCTGCTTCACCAAGCGATGGCAGCACCTGTTCGATGTAGCCAAGGAAAAGTCGGTTCGGGCCGATGACAAGAACGCCCTGACCTTCGAGCGGAAAGCGATGGGTGTAAAGCAGATACGCAGCGCGATGCAACGCAACAACGGTCTTGCCTGTTCCTGGTCCGCCTTGAACAACAAGCACGCCAGGAAGTGGTGCACGAATGATTTCGTCTTGCTCACCTTGAATCGTCGCGACAATGTCACCGAGTCGACCGGTGCGCGCCGTTTCTAATGCGGTGAACAGCGCTCCTTGACCACGCACAACGTTCTCTGCCTGGCCTGTGCCTTCGCCCACCGGCATTCCGAGGCTCGCCAATGTTGCACCGAAGAGTTCGTCTTCAACGCCCAACAAACGACGGCCGCGAGTAGCGAAATGGCGACGACGGGCCAGCCCCATCGGCTGTCGACCAGTCGCTCGGTAGAACGGCTCGGCTACTGGCGCACGCCAGTCGACAATGACCGGTTCTTGCTCTGAATCGCTCACCGCGATCCGGCCGATGTAAAAGCTTTCTATCGACTCATCGGGTGACTCAGGTTCACGATCGATGCGCCCAAAGCAAAGAGCGGCATCGCCGAGTTGCAGTTGCGTGAGACGTTGAAAGACCGTTTCATGGATGACTTCCCGCTCGAACCGCGCTTGTTCGGTACCGCCGCGACCGACCTCAACCATCGATGTGAGTCGTGACGCGGCTTTCCGCGACTCCTCAAGACACGCATAGGCGTGATCGATATAGGCCTGTTCGGCATCGAGATCGGGATGTGGGGCCACGGGCTCTCTCAGAAGGAAAGGTTGCCTTCCTTGCTTTGCCGGCCGGGGCCAGCGGGGCTCAGAAGGGGGTGAGCCACTCTAGCGGGCCACCATTGAACGGTCTCAGGCGAGCGCCCGAGCCCCAAGGCACCTCGCCGGATTCTCTCCAACAAGACCTTGTCGGTAGCGTGGCCCCGTGACCGACACTGCCGCCGCTGCCCTCCCCCCATTTCTCCGAGCCTGCCGCGGCATCCCCGGCGGACCCGGCGATCGTGTCCCCATTTGGTTCATGCGCCAGGCCGGCCGCTCTCTGCCGGAATATCGCTCGATACGCGGATCGGGTTCGATCCTCGATGCCATCGCCGATCCCGAACTGTCGGCCGAAATCACGATGCAACCGGTTCGTCGCTACGGCGTCGACGCCGCCATCCTCTATTCCGACATCGTCGTACCGGTCGCCGCAATTGGTTTCGGCGTCGATGTTGCGCCAGGCATTGGTCCGGTCGTCGAGCAGCCCTTTTCTCGCGCTGCCGACCTTGAACGTTTGCGTCCTCTCGATCCCGAAGCCGACACACCGTACGTACTCGAAACCGTGCGCATCCTTGCTCGCGAACTTCCCGTGCCGCTGATTGGATTCGCCGGCGCACCGTTCACCGTCGCCAGCTACCTCATTGAAGGACAGCCGTCACGCACCTACACGCGCACCAAGGCTCTCATGCATGGCGACACTGGCCTCTGGCACAAGCTGATGGAACGACTTGCCGATCTCGCCATTGTCTCGCTCCGTTCGCAGATTCAAAATGGTGCGGTTGCACTTCAGATCTTCGACTCATGGGCCGGCGCACTTAGTCCTCCCGATTACGAGAAGTTCGTGCTTCCCCACAGTCAGCGCGTGTTTGCTGAAGTGGCTGACCTCAATGTTCCCCGCATTCATTTTGGTGTTGGGACCGGAGAACTTCTTGGCCTCATGGCAAGTGCCGGCGCCGACGTGGTCGGTGTCGATTGGCGAGTCCCGATCGATGTTGCCCGAACACGAGTGCCTGCAAACATCGCGTTGCAAGGAAATCTCGATCCCGCTCTTGCTTTTGCTCCGTGGGATGTCGTTGCCGAAGCAACGCGCGACGTGCTGCGTCGCAACGCTGGCAACCCCGGACATATTTTCAATCTCGGGCACGGCGTCATGCCCGAAACCGACCCAACCATTCTTGAACGTGTAGTTGAACTCGTACACAACGAAGGACGCTGCGATGGAGTCGCATCATGAGTACTGAATCCAAAATTGGTCTTGTCGTCATGGCCTACGGAACGCCACGCGCGACTGAAGATATCGAGCCGTACTACACACACATCCGTCGAGGTCGCGCGCCAGAGCCGCAACAACTCGCCGATCTGATTTCTCGGTATGACGCCATCGGCGGAATCTCGCCGCTCGCCAGCCTCACCGAAGCACAGCGTGCTGCGCTTGAGTCCGCACTCGAAGCGCGCATGCCGGGCGCATGGACTGTTGTCCTTGGCCAAAAACACGCATACCCATTCATCGAAGACGGCGTCGCAACCCTGGCCGATGCGGGAATCACCGACGCCGTCGGCATCGTGCTCGCCCCTCACTTCTCAGGTTTCAGCGTTGGCGAATACCAGCGACGAGCCGCAGAAGCCGGCATCGAGCGTGGGCTCACCATGCATGGCATCGACCACTGGCATCTCGAATCGGCCTATCTCGACTTTCTTACTGCGGCAGTTCGCGATGCACTCACCGGACTACCCGAGCGCACAACGGTCCTTTTCACCGCTCATTCCCTTCCCGAACGAGTTTTAGAAAACGATCCGTACCCAGACGAACTCGCAGCAAGCGCTACCTACGTTGCCGAACATCTCGGGCTCAAGAGTTGGTCACTCGGTTGGCAAAGTGCCGGTCGCACACCCGAGCCCTGGCGCGGTCCGGACGTTCTCGACGAACTTCGTCGTATCGCCACTGAAGGTTCCGCCGACGGCGTGCTTGTTTGCGCACAAGGTTTCACCGCTGACCACCTTGAAGTTCTCTACGACCTCGATATCGAAGCAGCGAAGGTCGCGGAAGAACTCGGCCTTGCCTTTGGGCGCACGCGCTCACTCAATGCCGATGAAGTTGTCATGAACGCTCTCGCTGATCTCGTGGTTACACAGATTCAATGAGTGAACGTCGGCGTGTCGTTGTAGTCGGTGCAGGTATTACAGGCCTGACAGCGGCATTTACGCTTGCGACACAACGACCCGATCTCGACATCGTCGTCATTGAAGCCAGCGAACGAGTTGGCGGGAAAATCCTCACCACTGCATTTGCCGGTCGTCCCGTCGATTGCGGCGCTGACGCGTTCCTCGCTCGAGTGCCCGAAGCGATTGATCTATGCCGCGAACTCGGTCTCGACACGATCCTGACCTCACCCGTTCAGAAGTCCGCGTACGTGTGGGTGAACGGCGGTCTTCATCGTCTGCCGGCCGGACTCGTGCTCGGCGTACCCACCGATCTCGACGCGCTCGCCGCATCAGGAATCGTGAGTGCCGAAGGTGTTGCGCGCGCCGCACAAGATCTCACTCGCACAGAATGGATCGATTGCGCGAACGGTGCAGATCCAAATGGTGTCGACGATCAATCGGTTGGCCAACTCATTCGCGCTCGTCTCGGCGATGAAGTGCACGAGAAGTTGGTATCGCCGCTTCTCTCTGGTGTGAATGCTGGCGATGCCGACCACCTGAGCCTTGCCGCCGGTGCCGCACAGATTGCTGTTGCTGCCCGCCGTTCGCCAAGTCTCATCACTGCGTTGCGAGACCAACTCGCTTCTGCGAAAACCGACCCGGAACTTCCAGTGTTCCGCGGTATTCCGGTGGGTACACAAACTCTCACCGACTTACTCTTTGCTCGTCTCACACAAGCTGATGTTCCGGTGCATCTTTCGTGTCCGGTTTCAGCAATCAAACGTGACGGAAGCGTTTGGACTCTGACGACACCACTCGGAGCGATTGCCGCCGACGAGATCGTTCTTGCGACACCCGCACGACCCACCGCTCGACTTCTCGAATCACTCGCTCCCAAACCGGCCGCTGAACTTGCGAACCTTGAGTACGCATCAGCAGCGATGGTGACGCTCGCTGTCTCGAAGAACGATCTTGGCGTTCCGCTCGATGCCAGCGGATTCCTCATCGCCCAAACCGACCCACTGCCGACCCTCACCGCGTGTTCGTGGGCATCGGCCAAGTGGGCCCACCTTGATGACCCCGAGATCGCGATCCTGCGCATCTCTGCTGGCAAGCACGGCGACACCCACGCGCTCGACCTCGACGACTCCTCACTTGTTCAGTCACTCAGCCTCGATCTCGCCACCACGATGGGCATCGAAGCTCCGCCGATCGAATGGCGAGTAACGCGCTGGATCGACGCACTCCCGCAGTACCGACCAGGTCATCCCGCTCGCGTCGCGGCCTGGCGCGAAGGCGTCAGCGCACAGGCTCCCGGCATCCATTTGGCCGGCGCGGCCTATGACGGACTTGGCCTGCCTGCATGCATCCGACAGGGCCGCCAGGCCGCTGCCGCCATCGCCTGAGGACCTAGCAAACACGCCTCGACCCCGCATTTTTGGGGCTTCAGGACCTCGAATGAGGTCGAAATCAGCACAACTGTGACAAGAAATGTCACGGGTATTTTCCCTGTTCACAGCGTTTTCACAAGGAAAATGTTACGCCCGCGTTGCGAGACTGCGATGAAACCGCAACACTTTCGTAACAATGAGCATCGACCCCTTAGGCCGGATCCGCCTCGTTCTCGCCGTCACCGTCGTCCCGGTGTTGGCCATTGCCCTGCTGGCGCTCGGGCTGTGGGTTGCCCCGAGTTCCTCCTCGGCCCTTCCCACTCAAACAGCGGTTGCGGGCGCACCGACACTTGCCTCCGCTGCCACAGTTACCCCTGTCGCCGCCGAGCCCATTCCCGAAAGTGGCGCTCAGCTCACCGCTGCCGCTTGGCGCATGGCCATCGGTCAGGCCGTGGTCGATGCGGGCGCAACCAAACTCGGCGCTCCCTATGTGTATTCAGCCACTGGCCCCTACGCATTCGACTGCTCAGGATTCACCCGGTGGGCCTGGATGCAACTTGGCGTCGAACTCCCCCACAACTCTGGCGCCCAATGGGCAGCCGTCGAACGCATTTCTCTCGATCAGCTCCAACCCGGCGACCTCATCTTCGACTGGGGCTTCGGCGGCGGCCAACCCGACCACGTCGGCATCTATGTTGGCGACGGCATGATGATCCACTCACCGAACAGCTCAAGTGTGGTGCGCTATGACTCCATCTATTGGTGGACAGGCGCAACAACTGCAGCTGGAAGGGTTCGATGACCAACATATTGCGCAGCATTCGCCGAGGGCCCTCAACGCCTGAACGACTGCTCGTACTCATTCCTGGTTATCGCGATAAGCCCGAACCATTTCTTGAGCGCGCCGCAATGTTCGATCCCAACGAACAATGGTTGGTCATTGTCGTCGAACCACAAACACCGAGTGAGCGCGGCCCCTACTGGTACGACGTCGATGAAAACGGTCCTGATCCTGTTGCACTCGCCACTGGGCTCGCGTCGATTGATGCAACATGCGCATCACTTCTTGCCGAAACCGGTCTGAGCGAAGACGCACTCGTCATCGCTGGTTTTTCACAAGGTGGCGCACTGGCACTCGCACACTTGGTCGATCCCACTTCAACGGTGACTCCGCGTGCTGTTGCGGCGCTTGCGTCGTATCTCCCCAGTCGCGACGAACGCCTTGTTGATCTTTCGCGCGCTTCGCAACGGCCAGTACTTTTCGCTCACGGCGAAGACGATGAACTCGTCGAACCGATTCGTGGTCGTTCCGCAGCGAAGGCGTTCCACCGTGCTGGAGCGCTTGTGGCATGGTCGAACGTGAGTGGCGGTCACCGTTTCGACATTCCGCTGACATCTGAGCTGGCAACTTGGCTTGCTGCACTAGCCGCAGGCGAACAACCGCACGCTCCCCCGATCTGACCAACGCCGGGTGCAGCGGTAAGGATGAAGTCCTCGCAACGAGAACGGACCGTCGATGACAACCGATTCCCCCGCCGCATCACCAGCACCTGAGCAGAAGGCA